>Ga0180217_1000090_pt1 | contig 201010 bp, 83 predicted proteins | sample eDN3rd37CBELigOP_FD_128521 | JGI IMG/M metagenome (GOLD analysis project Ga0180217, IMG submission 128521) | Enriched Organic Plus compost microbial communities from Emeryville, California, USA - eDNA 3rd pass 37_C BE-Lig OP (version 2) (version 2) ... | reverse complement strand
GTTCAGACAGGTGCAGCGCACATGGACATGAAGTATGAAGTAGGAGTGACTATCAGGGGATGAACGGAATGGTGGGAGGAGGGGAGAAAGACTAGCTTTGGCGAGTCAGATGGTAAACTGATGTACAGTGCAATATCAAGCATCAATCGGAAAAATCGTGGGACAGGAAAATTTGGTTGTTTGCTGATCGAAACGCGATCACATCGGGAGATATATATATAATGAGGGAAGTATTTCTAACAGGCGTAATAATAGATGGATAAAGCTCATATCGGGAAAAACGAAGTTTGGGAATCAACACGGGGAGAAGCAAAGCACGGGAAGGGGTCATTGACGGATCGACGGGAGGCGGGTGCAGGAATGAATAGAGGTTGAAAGCTGACATCCCGAAATAAACACGAGATATAGGACTCAGAAAAATGGCACTGTTCGGTTTGGTCACATTGGGGAAGGGAAAAACAAGAGGACGTGCCGATGGGCAAGGCGGAAGTTAGATTCGTGCTTCGGTGGTTGTTAGGCGATGGCTCGCTTACGTGAGGGGAAGGGTTAGAGTAACGTGTAATAAATAGGGTGTGGGGAAAATCCGAGGATTACACTTCATTGCAGATGTTCGGATGCAGCGGCGTTATTTGAACTTGGAGTGACGCCTGGTTCAGTGATTTGCAACGCCGGAGAATCGGCATCATTCGTTTCGGTCGAAGCAGAAGCGCAATTCAAATTGCCCTTCAAACCTGCGATCCCCGGTGCGTCTTCGTCAGCTGCGTCCATTTGTGAGCTCTCCTTTGCCTCAAGTGCTTTAGGTGTGGTCTGTCGTTGACAATCCCGCTCGAGTTCCCACGGCTTGGCTGAAGATTCTGGGTCACCAACTTGTGGCTCATCCGGTGAACTGACCTGTTGGTCGATTTGATGCTCGTCACATTCACCCTCAGGAGGTGAAGCTCTTACGCAATCAGTCGATTCGGGTATATCAGATGACGCCGTCTTCAGGGCTGTCGAAGCTATGAGATTGTCGCCAGCGGTTTTGTCAGACGATGAGTCCTCAACACTTGGAGATGATGCCAGAGCGACTGCCGGTGGAGCACCCCGTACTACGGCCGCTGCGGCGGCGGTGATGGTAGTCCTTGGATTTGCGGACTGTGCGAGTTTTTGAAGCACAGCAGCGCGCTGTTCCTGCTTGGAAGGTTGGCCTGGACCGGGCCGTGGTTTTTTCAGGGACACTTCGAGTGGCCGTCCGTTGCTCAGCTTGAAAGTACCCGATAGAGCCGCAATTGCAGCATGCGCGGAGAGAACATTGTCAAAAGAAACGAATCCGTAGTAATGCTCTTTTACCAGCTTTACAGAGCACACGGTGCCAAAATGCGAGAACGCATATCGAATTTCGTCCTCACTCAACCTTGGATCGATGTTGTTGACATACAGGTTTGCTCCTGGTGGCCCAGTTCGCCGGTTTGCTGCACCACGTGCCGCAACTGCGGTTGTGGCAGTTCCCTTAGATCCAGGTGATGGCGTGGTCAGAACCGATATCGACGAAGAGTTGATCTGGCCAACAGTTGATCGCTTATCCATATCGTTTGTGGCACTAAGGTTGCTCCACGGTTGGCCGAGCAAATGGGTCTGCCCAACGGTCGGCCCTGGCTGCGGCGAGTGGTACACGGCGGCAGCAGCTACATAAGGTCCTGATGCAACTGGTGCTGGAGGAGGTCCCGCTGGGTGCTGGAAGGAAGTGATATTCAGCGCAGAAAGGTTCGCCTCAGGACCAAGGTGAGGTGCCAGTGTGGCACGCACCGGTTGGTTGGCAGCTGGTTGCGGAATATGTACCTGCAGATGCTGCCTCGGGGCTTGCGCATGAAGCAGCGCCGAATGTCCAACAGTCAGTCCAGCAGGATGGGGCTGAAGGGTTGAGTGTAGGGGTAGCGGCATGGGCACTGGGACTGATACAGACATTGCCAGAGACTGTGGATCAGGCACGGATGGAGGAGTGATAAATGTGAATGGCGTAGCTGCAATGTGATATGTCCGAATCACAGGGACAGTTGGAGGAACCCCAGCAGCCTCTGTCGCGACTCCAGGCAGTTGGATAGAGTGGGTAGACACATGGCGTAGCTGAGCCGCTTGTGACTCTGGTTGAAGATGGAGAATTTGCTCCTGTTCCATAGACTGTGGGAGAGGATGTAGTTGTAGCGTTGCCTGAGCTTGTCCATGAAGTTGGCTTTGCGCGTGCGCGTGCGCGTGCGCCTGCGTCAGGGGCTGCGCCTTTGGCTGCGTTGGCGTGAGTGTCATGGGGATTGAGGTTGCTGCGGCGTACTGAACAGTCTGCACCTGCTGAGACCTCTGCTGGACAGTCGAGGTTGCTGCTGAGAGAGATGCAGACGAAGCCGCAGATGTTGTGTTTGCACTAGGCTGGGAGAATCGCTGGTTTCTCTGGTGATTTTGATGCTGGATTACACTGGAGGCGTCAGGTTCTGGGGCTGGACTAGTTTGTGATCGTGTGGTTGGAACCGGGTAAGTAAAGGTCTGGGGCGGATAAACAGGCGGAATGAAGTAGGCAGTCGACGGATGAGGGGCGTAGCCAGGCGATAGCGAGCTTGAACTAGTGAGAAAGGGTGTAGGATGGCCGTGGATCTGCATTCCTGAGGGTATACTTGGAGGTCGGGATAAACTCGGCTTTGTAGTTGTTGCTGGGGAAGGTAAGGCTCCGGATGGCACAATCTCCACTCCTGGCTGCGCAGACTGCAGATGACTCTCGTTCGATGTCGGTGTCGTCTGAGGGTGCATGTGGAGATGCTGCACCGGGATGGGTTGCTGATAAGGGAACTGCTGATGTGACGGGGGACCTAGGACCGAGGAAGCTGAGGGCACGGCGCTTGGCAGGGAGCTCGTAGCCTCGTGCTGCTCCACAGCTTGTTGATGTGAATGACGCCTTGAATGACGCTGCGACCTCACATTTGGACCCGGGTGCGGACTGCTGTTGCCTTGAAGACCGCTGGGTTGTGAACCACGCACGAGAGAAGGTGATGACGCAGAGGCCAGTGTAGCAGTGGTCGATGACCCCGATGTGCTTTCCTGAGGGGTCTTCGATTCAGAAGCTGTTCCGGAATGAACAGCTCGCTGAGGACCCGTTGATACGTTTGTTAAAAGTGAATCAGCACTTGACGCTACAAAACCGCTTGATCGAGCGGAAGCACTATTCGTGGCGGCAGCTGCCGCTTGAGGCTTATCAGCCGCGTCTGCGGCTGCTGAAGCTGGAGCCTGTGATCTGGCAGGGGGAGTGTGTGAAAGCGCATGGCTCAGGGCCGCGTCGTGTCGCGCCGATGAGGTGAGAGATAGTTCATGCGAACGGTCTTCTCCGACGATTTGACTCTCTTCAAGAGCGACGGGTTGGCTATGTACCTCAGCGTTCCTTGGGTTCGCACCGTTGTGGGAAGTTGTTGCAATCACTACGGCTTGAGTGACGGATAGCTTGCTTGACGTCTCACTAACACGGGTTGCACTGGATGAGTTATTGAACATTAATAAAGGCGAAAGTAGGCTATGGTTGCAAAGAACACGTAAATTTCTGAATCAGAATCGAGCAACGTCACGGTTACGAATCTATCTCTTTTGTTTGGTGTCTAAGCCAACAAGTATGCCGAGGATACAACCAAAATAATTCGAACTGAAGCTATGGTGCGTGATAATAACCTACTCTCGAGGGGGAGGGAGATCAGTGCCACTTAAATCCGATGCAAACCACTGGTTGCTTGTTTTGGTGCCGTATATCTTGGTCACTATGAATGCAATGCGTGCTAGTAATACTACAAGTAGTTAGCCGATAGTTGTGACGTTACCGGTTTGTTGGTATGGAAGCAATGGAGATGCGTGTTGGTTGACGAAGGGATGTCGAGGGATCGTGTTTTACAATTTCCTTGTGCGTGAACGATGTAGGCACAGCTATGACCGAGCCCGTTTCACTCACTGAGGTTTTTGTGTAACACTACGAAGGAATCCTTTGTGCGGGGATAGTGGGAAACTATGCTACAACGGCCGGAACAGCGCTGCGTTCTGTGTTGTTTGCGCCGTCCTCTCAATTGCGATATGCTTCGAGCGTGTACTGCGAACCGAGCTTCCTGTGAGGAATCGCCTTTCCACACCACACAATCCAGACAAGAGATTAAGGCTTGGGCAGCTTGCCAGGCAACACACTTCCTCGGCTCGAGACGAGTTCGCGATGAATGGAGGCGAGAAGCGGGAAGCGTTAAGTGCGGTGCTTCTGTACTTTTCGATAGTCAGTGCGTACGTGTGGACACTTTGTGAGTTGATTTTGTGCCTTTTGCTGTCGTTCGCGCTACTCAGGTCCTGTTCTTGCCCAAACAAAGCAGTATGCGCGTAGAGGCGAGGAAGACAGGGTGTTGAGGGTGAGGAGCTGCAGACAAGGTGTTGGGTGGGTTCGTGGTTGTGTTTGTGATTGTGTTTGTGTTTGTGTTTGTGTGTGTGTTTGTGTTTGTGTTTAGATTTGTGTTTGTCGTTGTGCGCTTGTGGGGGTTGTGTGTGTGCTAAGTTAGATCTGACCTTCTTAGATAATGCTTGGAACGTATATTTCAGACCGTATTGCGAGACAGGCCAATTACATAGTAGTCATCTTCGTGATCGCTACGATTAGCGGGCTCTCTCGGCAACTTCCTGGCGTGTGTAGGACTCTCCCTGTCTCACGGATCGAGCAATGCGGGCGGCGCTCTTGCTTGACAGTGCGTTCACAAACGAGTGGCGAAGGGCATGGAAAGATGCCTTATTCGTCTTCTCGTGCGCGACCGAACCTGCCTCCAGATCCGAAAACGTGTGGGTCAAGCGGTCTAGATCGAGGGGAACAATGTTCCGAACTCTACATCAGTCTCCTCCACGCGCAAAACGATCGCAAAACGAGCCCATTTGAGCTCGGCATCGCGGAAATTTGGCTCAGTCTAATCGCAGATTTGCACTAATTTTCAGTGGAAGCGAGCGAGTTCTCTGACGTCAAAACACGATGATTACATTCTTAAGCACATGATCTGCGAAGAGATACACATATCATACGCGCATATTCAGTGTATCCATCCGAAAGTTCCACTCAAAGTTCGACAAGAACGCATGAAAAATTCGTTCAAAGGCACAATTTTTTTTTGGCACATGGCCAAACATTTCTCAACTTTTCTTTTTCTGGTCTGGAGAGACGAGGTACGAGTTTTCGCTTCTTGCTGCTGCACTTGCCACGGCTCTGATAATGGCGTACGATGGCTTGCTAGAACCAGTACTTATATTGTGATTGATATTCGCTAGATGCCAGATGTGCTCTCGATTCGAGGGCGAATTGTGTCATACACGGCACTAGATGAAATGGCACATTTACGTCCGGCCTTGGCCTAACATTTGCTGCGGCAAGCGTATAATGTCTCACTTATTGTGCTTTATGGTTGCAGCCACTCGCAAAGGGAACCTGTGTGGAACATATCTCCTTACTCACTTTCTGGCAGGGTTCGTTTCGTCATGGATGACAACGTATGGAGGAAGATTGTAGCCCTGAGTGACATACTGCTCTTGGCCAAGTTCACCGCGTACTAATGTGACAAATTCACGCTCACGGAAGTTGTGCGGTTCGAACTCGTTGGATTGCGGCAGTCTACGCACTTCTGTTAGCGATCGAAGAACATCGATCTTGATTCGGCCAGTGTGACGGTCGCGACAGTTAAGCTGCAGCCACTCTGTCGTCTTGCTCTGAACACACTGCTGGTCGTTCCGTGAACACGACTGAACCGCACGCAACAGCTCATCTGCAGCATTTACACTGGATGGAGTGAGACCCTTTGGGAGAGGATAACTATAGGTACTGCCTGCAGCATCATCCTTCTCTTTGGATACACTCGATGCGGCTTTTGCCGTACCCACTAGGCGTTGTAGACTCGAAACTTTGTTAAGCTCCTGCAAGATGTAGGCCACAAGTTCTGCGTTAGGGAAGGTTGGGTGTGCTCTAGTTTTGTCCATATCCACGGCTTCAATAGGGATTGTTGCTCCGTCTGAGTTGTCGACTTGGGCTGAGTTGAGATTTAGCTGCTTGGTTAACAGTGATGCAGACTTCGACCAAGCCTTAACAACCGGAAGGTGTTGACTTTGCGCGATCGCAAGCCAAGCAACATCGCGCAGCAAATCGTTAACCCGGAGTTCGAGGAACTTTCTTCTTGTTGAGAGCAAGGTCATCGCGGCACTGCAATCGTGGTCGTTGTTGTTGCCTTGTTTTACGCTTGGAGACGATTCGCCATTGTTAGAGTTAGCATCGGGTGGTGAAGATGTAGATGATCCAAACAGCCATCCGAGGCCGAACGACGATGTGCTGGGAGCAGACGATGACTTGGAAACATTCTCAGTCGAGTTCTGGTGCATTGCCTTTTGAAGACTCTCTTCGGCTTGGTCAAGCTTGCTGTACGTACGACTTAGCAACTTTGTGACATATGCAAGTTCGCCCAAGACGTTAACTGCATTAGGAAGGGCACCCGAATCTCGGAACTCTCGGGCTGAGTTACGGCCATGCAGGTACTGCTCCGAGTAAACAGTCTCATCGTCACGGAGGAGAACCCCGCCGCTCCTGGCCTCATTCGCAAGCAATCCAGCAGCTGTGGGAGTATCCTTACCTGACCCACCGGCATTGCCTGCCAAGGCTGCCGCTCGGGCTCGGGCTATTTCTTTCTCCTTCTCAAACCGGTCGTTCATTCGTGTAACTGGAGGCGCTTCTCGAGTTGCCCACGAAGCCTTGATTCCCGTAACGATCATCTTACCGCATGTGACAAGCCAGTCAAATGGAACGAGTAAAGGATTACGCGTGCTTTCTTGCTGCTTCAGTACCTCCTGGATGAGTTCAAGCGCCTTCCTGTCCGCCTCTGGTGATTTGGGTGCATGTAAAGTCCGAACCATGACATCCTCGCTCGAAGAATGGAGCACACGGTCCTCAAAGGGGGTGACTTGGATGCCGCGCCAGGTGCGCTCCACAACATATGGGTAGTCATGGTCGGGGTGCCGTAGGATCACTCCAATATGCTCTCCGTCCGTACCATTCGCAAATCTCTCGATATGTCGAAATAGTGTCTGGAGAGGCTTTGATGTAAGCCGTGGCCGTGTGAAAAAGACAAGATCACCCGTCTGAAGACTGGCCAGGTATGCTTGTCCCACGGAGAACTGCTCAAACACCTTATTCTCATCGACCTTGGGTGGGGAGAACCAGCTCTTCTCCTGGTGACCGGAATTTAATGCGTTTGCAGGTGGCGTCATGGCGCAGCCAACCAGTAAACCAAAAGGAATCAACGTATTACGAAGAGCCTTAGTGATATATGCGGTTTTCATGGCTTAACACAGCATGCTACGTCCGACACCGCAATCGAAAAAATATGTACAAAGGGGTGTATTTCAAGTTCTACCAGGTGGTGTGATCCTGGTCTTTCGCGGGCTTGCCACGTTCTGTAATGAAACTCGTCAGACGTAGAGAGTGACACAACTCCTAGGGTGACGCAATGCATACACCGAGTGTGAATTTGGAGCAAGATGTTGGAGAAGCTAGGAGTGGATGGAGAATACCATGTTATTCCAGATCTGAGTCACCTCCACCCCCGCCTGCGCATTCGGCCTGGGTCTCAAGGATTGGACTCGTGACGGATCCATTTGCGGTCGTTGCACTGTTTGTGGCGCTCTCCATGCTCAGCACGGAGCCTGTGGTCGTTGTTGTCGGTAAGCTCCCCTGCTGACGTGGGAATAAGTCATCGATGGCATGCGCTGAGCGAGCTGCGAGATCTTGGTGATTAAGGTCTCTGCTCGGAGTTACTCCATTTGTGCTTGCGACAGTTGTAATTGGCGTTAAGATGAGTAGGTCATCGAATTGCTGCATGTTGCAGCTGTGATCCGTGGCTGGCCTTCGAATTCGACCTGTCATAGAAAATGGCAGGTGCAAGGATGGCAGTTGGCCCTCAGGTGCTAGAAGACGAGAGCGAGACAGGCCGTGTCCATGCGCAGTATGCAGAGTGTTCTCCGAGCACCTTCGCGATGCCGTGAGACCAAAGACGGAACCACTACGCCCATTGAGATGTCCAACGAAGCTCATCTTTGGGTTCTCATGAGAAGAAGGAAGTGTCGGCTGGGCCGGAGCTTGAAGTGTCCCATTGCTCGTACGCAATTTAACACCCTGCATTTCGAAGGCTTGACTAGACACCCCCACCTTGTTACTCCTCTGCAGTGCCTGTGTTGAGGCTTGAATGGAGGAAAGATACAACCTTCGGCTAGCTGTAACTCCGCGATGCGGCTGCGGTCGCTTGGTATTCCTAGCTATTCCTACCTGTGGAGCCATCGTGACAGAATGTTGTGAACTCGAAGAGCTTGACGTGGGTGGCCTTGCAGGTACGTCATTGATCTGCACAGGGTGACTTTGCCACACTTGACCGACCGCGTCTGACAGCCGCGCACAGGATCCGCTCTCGTCACGAGGCACGGATGATGCGCTCGTTGATCTTAATCGTGAGGGCTCGAGTGGAGCGCTCAAGGTTGTTGAAATGGTATGATAACCGCTGCTCACTACCTGTGAGTCGCCTGTTTCTGGGGCTGGGGAGGCTAGGCGATGGGAATACAGCGTTGAATGCGCACTGTAGACACACCTAGGCGCCTCTGAAACGGTGAGTGAAGGTACAACTTGCGAATCCTGGGATACGTTGGCACTAGACGGGGCTACCTCAATAGATGCAGCCGATACAGGTCGTTTAGAATCGCTACTACCTGCGGTCTGAGGGGCTAAGTGCGAATCCAAATCCTTGTTGGTGTGCTGGAGATGCTCTTTGAATCCCCGAGTCACCACACGTTGAGGTCGTGCGGATGGGAACGAGATGTTTACAGCCTTTGGGGCTGGGTGGGTTGCTGAACTCTGAATCTGGTCCTGGGCCTCGCGCAGCGACGATGCGATTTGGTCGTCGATCACACACACAACCGATTGCGGGACATGTGGTGTGGTCGTAGTCAGGGCAGCCGAAGTGTGCACTTGCTTGACTGCTTTCGCTCTGCTCTTATCGCTGTCGAGATCAGAATCAGCAAGCAAGGTCCGTGCGCGACCGGGTTGGGTCTGCAACCTGATACATTGTGCCAACTGTTGATCAGGAGAGACGTTCATTCCCAGGGCCGAAGAGAGGTATAATGGGATGGGGTTGGAGGATCTCACGCTCAGGATGGTTCCCAGCCTTGTTTCTTCGTCATCCTCAGTTCGTTGACGATCAATCGGGTCTGGCGTACGCTCTGCAACATTAGATGAAGCATGTCCATTCTCACCAACGACCGGCTTTGCTCCACACTTCTCCGATTCAATCGATAGAGCTTCATATGTCGTCGGTTTGTTTTCCTTGTTCGCACCTACCTTATTGATGATCGAGGCTGCAACTAGGCTTCTCAACTTTGGATCTTTCATAAGCGTACCGGAGATGGCTCCTCCACTTGTTCGTTGAGTTGTTAGTTGCAGATGGCGAGGCGGTGATAATCGCTCTGGTTGTGGTCGTGCACGCGGGGTTGACGTGCTTGATGCAGCCAGTGTGCGAGGACTGATCGCAGAGTGGGACCTCATATCATCGAGGGGCGAGATCACGCTCTGAGGTGCGCTGGACTCCTTGCATGGTTGGGCCCCAAGGGCCACGACTTGTAGACCCTCAATTTGTGGCATTTGCCGGGTTCCCTGGTGTGGAGGATGCGAGGGTTTGTTGGGAGAGTGCTTCCCAATCCTTCCCTCCGTTGACGCAACCAACTTCTCATGAACCAAGTTCCGAAACGTTTTCACGGATTCGACGGTCGGTGCCGTGCTCTCCAGCATACTAAGCGTAAGCTGTTCTCGTGACCCAGTTTGGAATCGGTCAGAGATACCTGTTCCATTAGCACTGGTTGACAGGGGGTGAGTTTGTCGCTGTGCCTGAAGGAGAGGGGCCCCCATTACGGAGACATGGGACTGCTGCGAGCTTGGCGTTGCCGATCTCAAGGCAAGGTCTTGATAGACAACCATTTCGTCGGCGAAGCTACTCTTCAAACGGGAAATGGGCCGCCGATACTTCTGAAGCATTTCCGCGAATGTCATGTCGTTGAGTTCACTCGTGGATTGTGCGATCGAAACATTTACAGTCTCAGCTGTCTCGCTTACCGCGTCGGCAGCAGAGGACAAGACCACAGAAGTCACGCTGAGTTCTTCTGCAGGCTTAAACTGCTTCGCATGGAATAACAGCGCATAAAGTGCGCCAGGGGAATTTGAAGCCGATCTCGCTGTGTTTGCCGATTGGTTATCTGTGGCAAGTGCGGGTATAGGCTCTTCTAAGCTGGTGGTTGTAACACATGCGTTGAGATCGGAACGTTCAGCCACGGAGGAGTCAGTGGATAACGGTTTGCTAATTGCCAATCGAGGCGCGTCGGTGGTAGGTGTTGGAAAACCTTTAGGGCTGTTCTCGAGTGCTTGAACATATTCAACAACCGTCTTTGCTAGCCAGTGGTCTGGTACAGATCGTAGCACTTGTTCTGCAATGCGTAAGGCAGCTTGCAGGCGTTCTGTTTGACTAACATCTACCTTGCCTTTCGCCTTACGCTCTCGTTCATTGCTTGGCGCGCCGCTCTCCTCGGCTGGCATGATGATGAACTCATTCGGTGCGGCCGAGCAGAGCAGCATCGCCTGTAGTGCTAGAGTGTCATGGCTGCTTGTGGACAATCTCAACGCTACATGAAGATCTTGATACGCGCTTTCAAAGTACTCCAACTCAAGATACGCATATACGCGCAGGTTGAGTGCAACGAGATCTGGTGCGTTGGCGACGACTTGGCTCTCACGAATTACATACGTCAGATCACGGATCGCTCCATGGTAGTCTCCTAAGTGCATCTTTGCACACGCGCGTAGAGCATAAACTCCCAGTGATGGGATTGATATCCGGGTGGCAAGTTCCTCTGCGGACTGATGATTCAGGTTTGCGACTGATATAAGATTCTGGAGCGAGTCATCTATCCGTGTAGTGCAGAGGTGAACGGTTTCTTCATAATGTCCGGCTTCAAGGCTTTGACCTGCTCGTTCATGGCATCGCTGCCACTCATTCAACTCTGTTTCGATCAACAATGTAGGTAGATCCCCCCCAGGTGGAGCAGCACTACGGGTGTAAACGATGGAGGGGCAATCCTCAGCAGCCACATGCGAGTTTTCTAGCGTTATTTGTGGCTGGAAAGACCTTCGCGGGAGACTAACAAGCGATATGACGTTCATTTGATCCGAGGTTCTAGGCGACATTGAGTGGTTGTCGGCGGCTGCACTGCTCAATGACAAGTTGACGCCAGCTGTCTTAGTCGGTGCGCTAGAGCTCCTTATGTCCATGGCAGCAAGTTCATTTCTGGCCGTGGATGCCGCACCCGCAGCTGTAGATACCGCTGCGGCAGACATTCCCGAGGTATCTCGATCGATGGCTCACTAGTTGTCTGACGGCTAGTACTTCCTTGAAGGATGCATCATTCGATTACTCGAACCTACGGAAGTCTTCAAAACGATACTAGTTCTTCTTTGACGTTCTCGCTTGAGCACCTGCTACGACTGCTGCTATGCTGGAGTGTGCTATCGATGCCTGCGATCCCTTTGCCTATCGTGTCGATCCACCTACTCCTAACTCAGGTTCAGGTTGTTCACACTTCGTCGCGCTGTTCCTGTTCGTTCGTGCCGATGACTGCTGTGGAGGTCGGAGCCACGCTTAGGTCCTAGAGCTTGGCTCGGGGGCCAAGGCGTTTCTCAACAACTGTTCGAGGTGAGTCGCATGCCGTGATATGTGGGGTTCGTGAGCCAGAGTCAGGTTTAAACGGCCACTACAGTGCCTTGTCCATGATCACACACTTGATGCAGTGCTATTCCACTCTGTGCAGTCACTATCCCAAGCGCCCGCAAATCGAACTGCTTGGCCTGAGCTGTCAGTCTATCACTAGGTCCATCGATATCCGATCACTCAATCGTTTCTTAGATGTCGTTCTTTCCCCACCCCATTCTCTGTTACCATGGTCACAAGTCCCGATTTCGTGGACATCGACGCCACGGACATCGTCAGCAATCCGGGCCAGGACGGATGGTATGATTAGAGAGGTTTTCACTCAGAGTGCAAGCACGACTTTGGAGTTGAATTGTGTGGGTATATGTCGATGAAAGTGGATAGACATTCGTTGAAACACTAGGTCATTGGTGCATATAAGCTATCGCAGGGTATTTTAACTCATTGCATCGTCTCGCACTGTGAGATCCTGACGGAACGCCACGAGCAATGACTTTTCAAAAGTCAGAATGGGGTGGAAGAGGGGAAAAGTAGTAATTGTGCGTGAATCCGTTGCGATGTGTCGATCATATTATTTTATCTACGCGCGGCGGACCTGGCTCTACACCCCATGAATTTATTTTCATATGTGTTTATGGATCGTTATGCTGCTTTTTCGCTTTCGAGTCAAGCCCACCTGGCCATTGCGTGCGATTCCCACGTATTCTTCGCTTGCAGCACACACTCCTGACGATCCATGGTCATTCCAACGTCCGCCATGAATGCAACTCAGATTGATCTTGTTACTTCACTTACTCACCTCTGTGTGTCACTCGCCGATCACACGCGCCTGATGTGTTTTATAGATGTCCGTAGTGGGTATTGACTTCGGTGACGAATCATTGACAATCGCCGTGGCACGCCGTGCAGGTATTGACGTGCTTCAGAATGACGTGGGTAAGCGCAAGACGCGCAGTGCTATTTCCTACACCTCCAACCAGCGACTCGTAGGCGATGAAAGTGTCTCACACCTCATGAGCAATGCCGCCAATTCCATCATCGCTGTCAAGCGTTTCGTGGGTCGCACTGCTGATGATCCCGATCTTGAGCTCGAGCGCCAACTCAACACCACCAACGTCGTTGCAGATGAGAACGGCCGTGCTGCCATCAAGCTCCGTGCATTCGGTGAGGATGCCATTATCACTCCGGAGCAGGCTGTCGCTTCGCTTCTCTCCAAGATGAAGTCTGTTTACGAGTTGAATGCAGATCCCCCGGGCGCCAAGATGCGTGATTGCGTGATTGCTATCCCAGGTTTCTTCACTGACGCACAACGCCGTGCAATTATCGATGGCGCACACATCGCGGGCCTCAACGTCCAGGCTCTGGTCAACGAGTACATGGCAGTCTCGATTCAGTACGGTATCAGTCGAATTATTCCTCAAGGTGAGTTGCGCCGTGTCATCTTCTATGACATGGGCTACTGCGCAACCACTGTCGCATTGGTGCTATTTACCAGCGCCGGATGCAAGGTCGAAGCAGTTGCATTCGATCGTAACCTTGGTGGCCGCAACCTCGACGAGCTTCTCGTCCAGTACCTGGCAAAGAAGATCAAGGAGGAGAACAAGTTGGATGTCTTCACAAATACCAAGGCCCTCCTCAAGCTGCGCAAGGAGTGCGATCGCATCAAGCAGACCCTTTCTGCTAACACCAAGGTCCCTTACATGATCGAGTATCTGATGGACGGCAAGGATGTCAAGGGTATGGTGACTCGCGATGAGTTCGAGCAAATGTACCGTGAGAGCATTCAGGAGCGCGTTTTGGCTCCTCTTCGCCGCGTCCTGCGAGGACTCACTCCTGCCGATGTACACTCTCTCGAGCTTCTGGGTGGTGCAACTCGTGTGCCAGCCATTCAGAACTCACTCCGCGAGTTCCTAGGCAAGGATTTGTCCAAGACTTGTGATGGTGATGAATCGGTCTGCCGTGGTGCAACTTTCTTGTGCGCAATGAGATCCCCTGCAATGAAGGTCAAGGACTATGAGTTCAAGGATATCACTCCATATTCTTACCGATTGGAGTGGGCTAACGGCGCTGAAACTCGCAATGCCTTGGGCCAGATGGAAGACTTCGCCCCCAACGATCAAGTCGTGTTCCTCAAGGCACGTGCACCTCTCCCTGCCGTGAAGAGCATCACAATTAAGGAGGCTACTCTTCCCCTTCGCCTTGCTATTCGCTACAATGAGAGCGAGGACAGTGAGGAGATCCCTACCAACCAAAAGACTGTCGCACTTGCAGCGTTGCACATCCCCAAGAATAGCTCCCTTGTCGAGGGTCAAACCTACCGTGTCCGTGTCAAGGTTCGAGTTGATTCAGATCGCTGCACCATCGTTTCAGCATGCGTTCTTGAGGAGGTGACTGAGACCGTCATGCCTGAGACTCCTGCACAGCAGGGAGAGCGGCCAGCAGCTGCGGCAGAAGGTGCAAGCGGATCGGCTGAGCCTAAGCCCGCTGCGGAAGGCGATGCGTCAATGACTGCCACTCCTAGCCAGCAGACTGAGGGCTCGGGTGACGCGATGTCAGACAAGCCTGCTCCCGCTGCTGCTGCACCAGAGCCTATCGTTCGCAAGACCCTTGTTGAACGCCCCTTGGATTGGTTCTTCTCATCTCCCTTCAATCTTACCGAGAAGCAGCGCTTGAAGGTCCAGGAGCAGGACCAAAAGCACACTCATGCGGACCGTCAGGTTCGTGAGCTTGCAGAGGTCCGCAACAACCTTGAAGCCTACATCTTCACCATGCGAAGCTCTGTGTCCGCCGAACTTGCTCCTTACTTCCCTCCAGGTGCTGCTAACAAATTCCTTGATGAGATCAGCCGCGCTGAACTCTGGCTTGAGGACAACCAAGATGATGCTACCAAGGACCAGTTCGAGGCCAAGCTCGAGGAGCTCAAGAAGGTCGGTGAACCCGCTGAGAAGCTCGCTTGGGAGGCTACGCACCGAGGCGAGGCTGCTACAGAGTTGACTAACCTCTTGGACAAGTGGATTCAGTTCGCCGATACTACAGATGAGCGTTACTCGCACATTGAGGCCGATGATCGCAACAAGGTTAAGGAAACCTGCGAGGCTGCTCGCCAATGGCTCAAGCAATCACTGGCAGCCCAAGAGTCTCGCCAGGCCTATGAGGCTCCCACTCTCCTCGTAAAGGACATTCGGGCAAAGTTCACTGAAGTCGATCAGGCTTGTGCTCGTCTCTTCAACAAGCCTAAGCCCAAGCCTAAGGCTGATCCCAAGCCCAAGACTGAGGCCCCTGCACAACAGGGCAGTGAGGGTGCAGCGCAGAATGCTGAGGCAGGTGCTGCTTCTCCTGATTCTGGTGCTCAAGGAGGTGCTGACGCAGCTGCTGGAGCCACCGGCGAAGCGGCCAACGCCGAGGGTACCACTGAGAACCAGGGTACCGCCGAGAACCAGGGTACCGAACAGGCAGCTGATGGATCTGCCAATATGGCCTAAGTACGATGCCCTTCTCAAGCTGCGAGAAGTAGCACTGGCTGACACCTGCGTATGACTTCGCCACACTACGGATTGAGCGTATTGCACTCTTCCCGGATCTCGCAAACTCCCCACTTACAGTATACTACCTTATTGGCAATTTCTGTAAGCATCTCCGTCGATTTTGAGTAGGAGCTTTTGCGAATCAACTTTATTTATTCGACGAAATTTTTTGATGGCGTGAAAGCCTCTAAATCGAAATTCGTCGAGATGCTCATGCTTCTTTCAACTTCATATCGTTAACATGTTGATATTACTTTGACATTAGTAGTAGCTAGTTGAATACAGTTTTCATCTTGGAAGTGAATCATTCTTGTCCAGTATATTCAGCGCTTAGAGACATGACTTGTAGTAGTTCAGTAGAGGAACTTTATTCGAAGGCAAACTAAGGTGGCAAGGCTAGACAAGTAGTTTAACTGTAGCGATTTCCGTCTAGCGACCAGGCAAGACCGCAGGTGATTACTCAGCGGACCTCTTGACGCGTTTCTTGTTGCGGAGCTTGCGTGCCTTTTCCATCTTCTTGTTGCGGATCTTTTCTGCACGCTTGTCCTTCTTCATACGAGAATCAACTTGAACAGTGATAGTCTTACCCTTACCCTTAGTCTTGGACTTAGCTGGCCGTGTGATACCCGACTTGGATGTAACAACATATGCACGTTGTGGCTTGAGCTTTGTCTTGGCGCGAGTAAGGCTGTACAACTTATCGATCGCCTTAATCTTCTCTTCAGCGCTAACGTTATCTTGGTTGATAATCGCATCAGCCTGAATCTTGAGTCGATCGAGTTTGCGCATCATCTTCATCTTCTTTCGAGCCTTGGCTTCTGCAAGCTTCTTAATTGGTCGAGCATTAACTGCCTTGAGATGCTCGAGTACGGCATTTACCTCGGCCTTCGTGACGGGCAACTGAGCTCGGTTAAACTGGTTCTCGTCTTCGACAAACCAGCTCGGGAGATCCTTCTGGTCATTCCATGCATATCGATTATATGCAGCATCAATGATCGCGTTGCGCTCTTTTCTTCGGATCATCTTGGTGGCGATTGCAAGGATCTCGGCTTGGGCGTGTTCATCGTCCGAGATGTCATCGAGTTCACTCTTCTCGGGAACTGCAGGTTCTTCAGGTGCTTTGCCCTTGTTCTTCTTGTCAACTCGCTCGTTCTCCTTGATGAGTCGTCGTGCCATCTTCTCAGTGGTGGCAGACCTACCCTCAGCATCGACAGCCTTCCAGCGATTCTTCGAAAACTCGACATCCGAGTCGTTGTCAGTATCGGTCTCGTCATCCTCTTCGTAGGGTCTGTCGAAACTCTTCTTGCCAGTGGCCTTCCTTTCAGTATCCTCGTCTTCGTCTTCAACATCTTCCTCTTCCTCTTCCTCTTCCTCTTCGTCTTCCTCTTCGTCATCATCATCATCACCTTCATCCTGATCTTCCCCTTCGCCCTGGTCGCCATCGTCTTCATCGTCTGATTCTAGCTTGAGAGAGCTCTGCTTTCGCTTAGTTCCGATTTCGGGTACGTCACTCACAGCTGCTCCGCCCTTCTTAACTTGTTTCTTCTTTTTGATGGCTTCAAGACCGGGGGTTGTGAGGTCGAGGTCAACATCTTCAAATGCGTCTTGTCCGAACCAATGTGTTGCTGTAACATCTTCGGCATCACGTACACCCGAGATACCAGGAGCACGAGCCTTCGCGGCAAGCGCACGCTGTTGCAACGCCTTAATGTAGTCACGATCGTCATCTTCCTCCTCCTGCCCCTGGCCCTCGTCGTCGTCGTCTTCTCCGTTCACATTGACAGGTGCGACACCACGGAGAGGAGTTGGCTCGCTTGTGAGACCCATGGTCGTCTTCTTTTCCAGAATAACATTATTCTTGCGCATCTTGTTGTACTCAGCAAAGTAACGATCAATACTCTCTTCGGTGAGCTTCATGTAGGTGGATCGATCGACGATCTTCGATGGGTTCAGTTCGTCATCTGTTTCAAGTTCAGACTCACTCGATGATAGCGTGCCCTTCTCAACGTAGCGCTCAAATTGTTCCTCGGTCAGGTCCTCACCCAGCTCCTCGAGATCAGCTCCAGTGTGAGCTGATGCTATGCTGAAGTAGTCATCACCGAAGTTATCTAGCGACATGTCTTGGTTGTTGATATTTTGCGCCATTCGCCGTAGCTGCTTTTGCTTCTTCTCAAAGCGCTTCTTGCGTTCAGCACGTCGCTTGGCATCCTCGATAGCCTGTAATTCCAGCAATGCATTGTCACGCTCTTCCTCGGTAAGAACGCGTCGATCACGCTCTTCGGCTTCTTCTCCTTCACCGAAGTGCTCACGACGAGCCGCCTCAGCCAGAAGCTCTTGCTGACGGCGGCGTTCTTCTTTTCTAAAGTCACGCACCTTCTTGTGCCATCGAACGAGGATAGCGAAGTCCGATCGACCGAGGCTCTTAAGGTCCTGGATCAAATACTGGATTTCAGGCTTCGTCAATGGACTGTTCTTGAGTGCTTCTGTATCCTCATCCCAGTACAGCTCGTTGACACGTCCAAGGATCGCAGCAGGGTTGTCAGACTCAAAGAACTCGGAGAGAGAAGCACGTTCAAAGAGAACTTGTTTGTCAGTCTCGTAACCTTCTCGGTTGGGCTTTGTGGTCACTCCCAGTTTCATAATACTAGGCACTTTGGTCTGCACGGGTGCCTGCTTGAACACAACACCTGGGTCGAAGAGACGCGCGTCAATACGACGAGGAGCAAGATAGCCTTTGCAAACTGCGAAAATCTCAGCGGACGCCATACGAGATGCAGTAGGCTTCGTGACGTCAACCTTCTGGAAGAACTGACGGAGAACCCAGCACAGTGCAATGAAGTCTTGTGAACGGAAGATCTTGGTCACAAAAGTGCCTCCCTCGACCAAGAATTCAGTTGCGAGGCGCAGCGCGTGAAGGACAAGCTCACACTGCTGGTACGCATCACGGGCCCAGGTACCACCACCACCGATGTTTGGCGCACCATCGTGGAGCACCAAGTCAACCTGCCATTGGTTGAGCTGCTTTCGGATCTTCTGACGGCATGACTGCGTGAGAATATCATCGACGAAGGTGATCACACCTGGAATGGGTCGAATGGGGAGCAAATCGACACCAATGATCAGGGAACCGACGGGCATGTTCTCCGCGCAGACCTGCAACCAACCACCTGGGGCGGCGCACAGATCGAGACATGCCTTCGCTGAGCCCAGAAAATTGTACTTTTTGTTCAGCTGAATCAACTTGAACGCTGCACGGGAACGGTAGCCGCGTTCCTTAGCGAGCTTGTAGAACTTCTCCTTACGCTTTTGGACGTGAAATGCGTGAGACATGGTCCAAAAGGAAGTCTAGAGGGGTATATGGCGATGAGGGGAACGTAAGTACGGGTATCACAAGATACTCTGGGATGTCGAGACAAACGGAATGCGTATTTTCTAAGGCCGCCGTGGTTTCTCGAAACTCGGCACCGCGCACTGCGCACTTTCCGCTGTGTGCCAATGCATTTCATCAGGAGTTAAACTATGAATTAGACATTCGAATCCCATGAAGCATGATATGAACAGAATATACACGCACAGCACACGCACAATGCAGCTTTTCACAGCTCCGAATGCCCTGCGCACTTCTTTCGCAAAGAGCCGGTTTTTAGCGTCAAGGCTCGTGCGCGCTGGGGACGCACCACACCTGCAGCGCGGCTTCTGGGGGCGTTAGTGATTACATCTCGAGTGGAAGTGAGTGCGCCATGTTAAATGCCTCATACTCACCTGGAGCCAGCGAAACAAGCGAGAAGCAGGGGTCGGAGATACAACAAGTCAAAGTGACTCGTTCGTCGGATTGTGACCCTGCGCCATGCGCTTCGCATATCCCAAGCGAGATTTCGATAGAACGGGATGTTATTAACATACCCTCATCATATCAAGCGCCTAGACTCACACCTTGTCCTGAGAAATTACCCTGAAAACTCGATGTCAGCTTGAGTCCATTTACCCGGCCTGAAAAGGATGGTTCTTCTCGGGAGAAGGCCACTTTGGCAACCCTTTAGTCATAGCATATGCCTAGGCGCAGTGGTCTTCATTGAGTGATTTCCGTTTAAGCTTACGCTTCTGCGTGCTAGCCCCTCAACTCGACATTGGATCTCTCTTCCCACTTCACATCAGACGCGAGCACGCCGTTGAGCCGATCACAGCTCGGCTGCGGCCTACAGCGCAAATAGAACCGACGCAGAGGGAAGTGGCAAGCTATCTCTGCACGGATTTGGTGCAGTGTGCTCATTGGGACTCCCCACATGGGACAAGGCAGCACAAAACCATCGATACTGGCGAGTGCGACCAGCGAGCAAGGGGCGAGGGATGAATTGGAGGATATTCATGTGATTCACCCTAATCTCGAGCATAATACCGCTTGGAGCTACTATGCCGTGTTTGATGGCCATAACGGGCGTGGAGCTGCTGAGTTCTGTGCGTCTCATTTGCACAAGAATATCGACGCCTGTCTTCTAGAAGTGCTTCAGAGACATGCAAGCTCAAACCGTGGTCTGCTGAGCGTGTCTCCAACAAAGCAGCAGCAACACACTCCTGGCAAATTCAAAGGTGGTTCACATCTTGTTGGTGCAGAGGCCACGGCCTCGGACCTGCACACAGCCTTACGTTGGGCGTTCGCGCTAACTGACGCGAAGCTCCTGGGGCTGGAAATCCCAACAAACTGGTCCTTGTGCTTAGGAGGAGGTGAAGATGCACCGACAGTCAAGTCCGGTCATAGTCAGCCTCACTCGCACCATTCTCACCACTCGAAATCGTCAGCGGATGAGAATGACGAGAATGATGACGATGATGATGATGATGATGACAGCTACGAAGGCCGCCATTCTGGTGATGATTACGACGGGTTTGATGACGTTGATCATCATGAGGCGAAGCGTTCAAAGAGCAGGGACAAAAAGAAGTCACGCAACACAAAGGAAGACGAAGATGATGACGAAGATGATGAAGCCGCCGAAGAGAGGGAAGCTCTTCGCAAAGAAGCCGCTATGTCGGGTACGACAGCCTTGGTTGTATTGCTCGATCGTAACAATCGGCGATTGTGCATCGCACACGCCGGCGATACAAGGTGCGTCTGGGCGCTCCCTTCAGGCGACGCTGAGCAATTAACTGTGGATCATAGGCCGACAGTCGCGAGCGAGTACGAACGTATTCGGGCTGCGGGTGGCACTGTGCAGCATGGGCGTCTGGGTGGTGTCCTTGGTGTGTCTCGTTCCATAGGCCTCGCATGGTTTAAATCAGCACAGTCCGACCAAGCCTTACCGGTAACTCGACGCGCATTAACTCCGGTGCCTGACGTCAGAACACTGGCTTTGCCACCACCTCTGATCATCGGGCTCGAGGCAGATGCGAAATCGACTCAGACGAGTACGTCCAAGTTAGCACAAGCAGAACCTCCTTGTATCGCCTCACAACCTGTTAGCATATCGCCCACTGTTGATTCACCCGTCCATATTGCTCCGGGTCCTTCAGTTGGAAGTCGTCCTGGTTTACATCCATCGCCTAGTGAACCTTCATTGGTTCTCAATCGCGCATCTACTGACCCGATGCCATATCACACTGCTGGGCAAGATACGAAAGTATTCGGCTTGACTTCTACTAATCGCCAGGAGCAGAAGCGTTCAGACCTTTCATGTACACCTCACCAGAGCCTTGGTCTGTCTTATGCGGCCAGCAAGCAAGTTAGAGTCCGTTCCTTCCTGCAATTGAGATTCCTACATTGCGTTATTTTGGCATGTGATGGCGTGTGGGATGTGCTAACTTCACAGCAAGTTGTTGATATTGTCAACCGCGAGTTCCGCGCGTATTTAGCAAAGTGCGCAGAAGCAGTCAATCTTTATCTTTTAAACCATGGAGTCTTGGAGCGAGACCTTGGCAGTACCGTGTGGCGAGACGTGTTAGGTTTGTCCACAGATCCCTATGTAATGCCTGGAGGTGCTTTGCGCTTGCTCCCCGAGCAAATTCAAGAGCTTGATGAGTTGCATGCGGAGGTAAAGACCAAATTGAAGGAGTTCGGCGTCCTGAATCCGGAAGCTGGCATTGGAACGCATGATGAAGGGTCCTCGGATGTGATAAAATCACTGAACAACCTGATTACCCTCAACCGTCTGCTCGATGCCATGCGATCAGCGACTCAAAAGGTACCTAGCACTTCACCAACCCAAGTGGCTGCACGGCCCTTCCAGTCAAACTCAAGTGTAGTCGGTCTCCCACCTGGCCATTCTGAACTTGAGACCAAATCCGGACATCAGCAACACCATCATCACCACCATCGCCCAATCCAGGATGATTTCGAATCGATCATTGCCCTTTGTAACTCAATACTACAAGGCTCGGCCTCAACTGACTCGGAAACCCACTGTATCGAAAGCGAATCCACTCTTAGCGAAGTACAGCCTTCTGCCAACAGCTCAAACTCAAACGTGCACACAGGAGATCCATTCCTTAAGCTCCACGAAACAGACTGGATCCAGCCTATCACAGGTGCTGTCTGTGCAGAAGCTCTCAAGCGGGGTTCCACCGACAATCTCACATGTTTAATCGTGGTTTTGGAGGACCTTCCGTTAGGGCGAGCTCAGGTCAAACAATTTGCCAAGGATAAACTGAATGAGGCTAAGCTACTGTTGAAAGCCATGAAAAAACAAACCAGCAAACGCTCAACTACACCAAACCACGCACCGAATGCTACGAGCAATGCAGTTTCGGTTTCTGGGTCAACCTTCGACCCTGAAGGTACGCTGAGTCCTCCGAGACCCGGAGGGTCTGGCAGCTCGGGATCAGTATCTCCTTTCAGCTCGCTTACCAGTGCTCAAGCCAGGTCTTTGGCAGGAGAGATTCGAAAGCAGCTAGCTGAGGCACAGCGAGGCTCGCATGATGGACAACGCCGTGACCAGCATATCCACTCCTTGCATCATGTTCATTCGCATCCTGCGATGAGCACCATGCAACCTAGCCGAATGATTGTACCGCTTCACCCGTCACATCCATCACTTCGAGACATCCCAGAACTGCAGAAACAGCAGCAGCAGCAAGCCGCCAACAGACAACAACTTTTAATGCTCCAGCAGCAGCTCGAGGAAATGAAGAAGCTCTCTGAAAAGGTTGGCGCTAGTGTTGCAGCTGTAGGGGTGTTGCCAGGAGGTCCACCCAGCGCGCAGCCACACGGCACCACACTCACACCTGAAATGGTCGCGCAGCAACAATATCTCCAAGCTCAACTCGAGATACAGCTACAGAATCAACTTGAGTTGCAGCGCAAGTTGCAGCAACAATTAGAGCAGTTGCAACAGTTGCAGATGCAACAACAACACCAACAGCTCCAACTATTGGAGCAGCATCAGCTCACTTTGCGCCGGCCACATGACTTACAACGATCGCCAATTGAACATACCTTGTATAATCTCTCAATATCCGAAGACCAGACCGGAGTTCGGCCAGTGCAGCATCAACTAACGCCCAATGGAGTCCAACCAAAGGAACGACGCACCTCTCTACAACAGTTGTTTGAACCCTGAGCACGAGATTTCACATTAGTCGATTCAATGGTATACAAGTGCTTTTTTATTCGTGTGCAGGAATACTTGGTTTACAACGGCGACGGTCGCGAGCGATTCCAAGACGAATGTAATTAATGTAAATAGACCATCTACTTTTGATCCTGACTTCTTGCTTCTAATTCCAACTGTTTCACCAATAGTCCGTGCACCTCTCTTGCTTCAATCACTGTTTGGATCGCTGCATCCATCGTGGCTCGAAGTCGGTCCACCTTTACGTAGCCGTTGGATGACGCAGTAAGAGGGAAATACTGGATTTGTGCCCAACGGGCCATTGACTCATAATGAATTTCATTTGCGAATACTTCAATGAGGCATGCGGTGGGTGGCAGCCATGCCAAATGCGTCAAGCCTGCACCATGCATGCCAAGAAGAATATCGGTTTGAGTGGCCACCAACTCTACCTGTTGTGGCATCGTCAGATCCTCGAAGTAGATGGTGCTGACACGCAGAAAGTCAACTTTGCTAAGCTCTCTGACGATCTATAATGTTAAATAGGGTTTCCGAGATCGACGCATCCATATCATTAGAATACAAGCTCTGCCTCCAGAAGCCTACCAGACAGTTACAATCAAGCGGACCACACGCATCATAAATTTAGTTGTTAATCCTCTCAAGGAACAACACCCATTTCTGTTCAAAGACATTCTCAAATAGACTTACCTCCTCGCCGTTCGTTATAGCTCGGCTAAGCTTATCAGGCTTCGCTCGGGGATGCCCAAGGTATTGGCGCCGTAGTACAAGAGTGACTCGGATAGGATCACATACATCAGGAAGCGTCGAAAGCTCGCTAAGTGCCGGAGGACGGGGGTTCAGGGTCTTATACAGCTTTGCTATCTCGGGACTCCAATAAGGCAGTTGGACGACACCGGGCACTGTCAGCCCTTTCGCCATCCTTGATTCGATGTGGGATGCAAGCGTGACACACGAATTCGAACGATGTGGCGGTGATCCTCGCATTACGAGTGGCTGTGCTGTCAAATAGTCAGGCCCTGCCATAGTTGGGTACATAGAAATCGTATAATCCGCCATCTCTGCGAGCTTCCAATACATGTTCGTATACATTCCGGCGCGGTTCTGAGGGTTGAAACAGTAGGGGAGTTTCGGGTCGAGTTTGTGTGCAACAGCACGGCGGTAGTAAATATCCGTTGTGACGATCTTACCTTTCTTATTGTTGTTCTCTTCCTTCTTTGCGACAAGTTCTGGCGGCGGTGCACTGTTATTTGACTTGATCAGCATCGCTTCCGCCTCTTCAGGCGAGTAGTGTGAAGGTGGGACTCCCGCGAACCAATCCGAGCTTGTTGGACCTGGAGGGACGGCAACACTCTTTCTAGCCGAAACAAGGGCCTGTTCTTCATGTGCAATCTGAGTAAGTCCAGGCCTCCAGTTTACAGTGAGCGTTGATACATCCACTGGAAAAGGGAAAGGCCGAACTCCATGCGCTGCTAAGAAGAAGCTTACGAAGTCGTGGAAGTGTGGGGTCCTCCTGTTCGGGTATTTCGACCCGACACTCTCCACCCAAGTCCTCCGATTAATCGTGATGGGACCATTGTACGCGGCAGGAGCAAAGACTGCGTGACGTAGACAAAGCCTCTGGCTAGGCGCGCCAGAAAAGTCAAGCTTGTCAAGATATTGACGTGGCGTCACTTCGTCATCTGGGAACACGGGATCGGGGGCAAAGATATGCTTGATAGCGCGAATTGAAGGGTAGCCATGCTTCTCGGCAGCTTCAGGTGTGATCAGACGCGACATGAGTAGCCTCCAAACATCGTCCAAAGCGCCTCGTGCATGTCCATCAATCACTAACACGTCGAATCGTTTGCCACTCAACCTCGTAAGCATCGCAGATTGATATAACATAAACCAGTCACCAAGTGTGTGATAAAGATTTGCGTATTCATACCGCACTACAATGATTGTAGGTGTGTCTTGCACAATATCGCATTCAGACGGATCAAATTGGCGATTAGAGAGTGAGGAGTTGAACGTCATTGACTGCATCATATCTGTGATGTGGTGGTAGCCATCCCTCTTGAATTCACCCGAGGTCTTCCCCGTCCTGCCAAAGAATGCTTCGCCGTCAGGCTTCGTGAGGGAGCAGTGCATTGAGAGAGCTCCTGGAAGATACTTAGGGATTTCGGTTCGATCATTCCTCCCAAGAACATTCAATACTTGCTCACCACCATGTGTAACAAGTATCTTTCGAACGTCAATTGTTAAGCCATAGGCTTCGAGGAAAATCATATCCAGCAAAGTATTGCGCATCATCCTAAGTACAGATACGTTGGGCTGAGGCTCAGGACCAAAGATTGAAACTTCTAAGTCATGGGGGGGTCGTAGCCGTGGCACAGAAGTCGGGCTACTCTCACACAAGATCTTGGGGGATCTCTCAAGCCTGTAACTGTTACCGAAGAGAGCGTCGTACGTCTTTGCCTGATGATGTTCCGGACCCTGATACGACCAGAGCGCATATCTAACCGGGATTGGGGGTTCACCTGAACCTTGTCCAGGAGGGGGGAGTGTCTTGCCCACCTTGAAGTAATGATTCGCAGTTACGACTGAAGAGGTCGCCTCAGGAAACCTCGATGAAGGGGGACGAGGGGCCTTGTTAAGATCAACATACGTAAACTCCTCAGGAGGGTCAAACGACGCGAACGAAGGAAAGGGGGACGAGTTGGGAACCTGCCTAGCAGAAGTTGCAGATGTCACACCACGCTGAGGAATAATAGTGTCCAGCTTCGAGTAGACACGGAGATATGGTGCGTTTGGATCATCCGGCTTCTCTTCCTTCGGCGTGGGCTTGCTGGGTGATAGTTTGCCACGAGGGCTGGACCGAGACTTTGGCAGTGGTTTTCTGCCCGTTGGGGTTCGCTTGGGAGGCTTCTTGTGATGCTGCAGGCGCCTTTGTAGCTGCCGTTGACGTAACTCTTGTGCGGATGGGCCAGTGATGTTCTTAGAGGCGAATGAAACAGGGTGCTTTACTTTAGGAGACGGCGAAGCTCTCAGTGTCCGGTGGGTCTTCTGAAGCCTCTGTGGCTTCTGTACTTCACTCGACCTATTCGTTGCAGTTGTAGTCGTTTGCAACGTGGAAAGAGGAAGCTTTGGCTTTTCGACAGGTGCGCTGCTCTCCGCTGGATTCTTGCTGGATGTAGTCCCAGCCAGACTAAGGACCACCGGATGACCAGGAGCGCTGGAAACCGTCGGGTGGTGATGGAGAGACAGTGATGTCCGAAGGAAATGCCGATGGTTATCATGTGCCGTACCACTGATCATGAGAGGTCTTGCAAGGGTGTGAATCAGTAAATATGTACCCGCGACAGCTCCGCACATGATGATAACGAGTCCCAACCGAAGCCAAAAGCTTTGAGGCAAAAGGCTCTGGTTCCACTTGGCATATCGTATGGGCGCGTATGGGTTCAACCGAGCGCCTTCCCGAGTCAGAGAGACCAATGTCCGCGTGACACTGCGCTCGCGATACGAGCGCCCCTCCTCGAGTCGTGTGTGCTCCACGGACTCCGTCCCCTCGCTCTCATCCTCACTGAACTGTGTCTGTACATTTCCATGCGCCATCCAATTCGGTCTCCAAGAGCGTTTTGAATCGAAAAACTTGTACCAGTGTGTCGACGCAGTGCCTGCATGGGGTTCCAACGTACTAGTCTGGCTCATCTCTCGAGCAATGTCGCGGAATCCGTCATGTAGAACACTAGTTGCAGTCGCTGGGTATCGTGAGACTCGCAGTATGTTGCGAGTTGTGCTTTCAGGGGGATTTTGTAGAATAAGAGCACACTTACTGGATTTCGTCTAGCGGAGGATCTTGTGCGTGGAGCCGAGAGAAAACAAGGGAAAATGTCGTCATCCGCAGGTGCTACCCCAGGGGACGGCTCTGTTCCTTCGCAAAGCCGCCCCAAACTGTCAAAATCGATGCTCGAGGCGAAGGCAAGGCATGAAGCTCTGCTGCGGCAACTCGAGCTGCGGAGCAAAGCGAGGGCTATCCCCGTGCCGACGGATGACAAGGAAGTCCGCTACCGACTGCGGTGTCTCGGTGAGCCCATAACGCTTTTTGGTGAACAGGCGATAGATCGTCGCCACCGATTGCGAACACTATACTCTGAACTTGCGATGAATGGCAAGCTTGATGAAATTCTAAAGGCGTTTGAGAAGAAAGACGAGGTAAAAGACGAGTACGCCGAGCGCTTGCGAAGGGAGGCCGAACAGCAACCCTACTTTGAGGAAGGGCCAGATGAAGTCCGTTTGTTTAGGGCTAAGCTGGTGAACGACTCACTTGTTCGTGCACGACAAAGGTCTCTGCGTGAGGCTCAGCGCAACAAAGAGTTAGGATTGAACGAGGATATTATCCAGAAGAGGCCACTGCGCTTCCTATCAGGCGATAATTCGGATCAATTAAACTCGAGCACTGCTACAGGCGCAAAGCGCCGCGAATACGCTGACCAGTTTGCGCGTGATGTCCAGCGTATGCGACATGTTGTCAACTCGTCGAGTCAGATCGGAGATGTACGCACATTATCATCACTTGCATTTTCGCCTGTGGGAAGTGGAAGCTACCTGGTAACGGGCTCTTGGAGCGGTAATTCCACTGTTTGGGACCCACTTACGGCGAAATCTCTCGCAGTATTGAAAGGTCATCATGATCGAGTCACCGATGTGGTCTTTGATCCAACTTATTCTGAGAATCCTGAGGCGTGCCATCAGACTGTAATAGCGACTTCCGGTGCAGATGGTCGTATCTGTCTGTGGCCTCATCCCGCTCTACGAGATTCCCTCAACATAAGGAAAAATGATGGAATGGGAATCAAGAGCGAGTTCGTGACCATGGGACTACATGATTACGACGTTCCAGACAACCTTACGGAGCACAGTCAAAACACGGAGTACTTATCAGAAGAGGATCGCATCCAAGCCGAGGCTAAAGCTGCGATTTTGGCGACCCAGGCATTAATACCATCCATCCGCCCCATTGCACGACTAACCGGTCATCGGGATCGGCTTTCACGCCTCGCCTACCACCCCTCAGGCACTGTACTCTTGTCAAGCTCATTTGATCGAACTTTCCGTGTGTGGGACCTTGAGACCAACAAATGTGTCTTGGCTCAAGAAGGTCACCTGACCCCAGTTTATGGTATTGCTGTTCATCCTGATGGTGCGCTTGTAGCGACAGGTGACCTCGGAGCTGTCGGAAGACTGTGGGACCTGAGAACTGGCCGCGCACTACTCGCGCTAGAAGGCCACTCACGTCAAATCCTTGCCTGCGATTTTGCCGATGATGGCCGTCGTCTGGCAACTGCAGGTGGCGACAACACAATACGTATCTGGGACCTACGCGCTCGAGACTGTTTATATACCATTCCCGCGCACACTGCTCTCGTGAGTGACGTTAAGTTTAAGCCCAATGACTCGCGATTCCTGATCTCGAGCTCATACGATGGCACTGCAGCCATTTGGTCTGGGCTGTCCTACACGCGTATCGCTACACTATTGGGACATAACTCCCACGTCACGCGCGCTAGCTTCGCACCCGATGGTTCATGCATTGCGACTGCCGGTGCGGATCGTAGGTGGAAATTGTGGAACTTCGAAGGAGACGTTGAACAAGGACAGGAGGAAGAGATGGAGCTGATGGAATCGCGGCGCAAGCTTGAAGAGGAAGCTGATATGGAGGAGAGGCTCCGCCACGAGCGTAATGAACGGGAGAAAGCTGAGCGATTGGCCCGACGACAACAGCGTCTCGATCAAGGTGAAGAAGATGAAGATTATGAGGGAAAAGGAGAGGAAGAAGCCGAGCCTAACTACAATCTCTACGAGGAACATGGGTCTGCGGAGGGTGGGAGTCTCTAGATGGATCTTGCCCTCCAACATCGCTAGTTGTGAGGTCTGTACGCTCAGTTTATGCCGAATGATTGTGTTAATTGACAGAAAGAACGGTTAAATAACTACAATACACCGAAGAACACATTACAAGCTTGATGCAACAATGCTACCTGGAGCATGAGGAGTTGAAGTCTGAGTAACTACTGTACACCGCCATCATCCCACAGGACGTTAAGAATCTCCACTATCGTTGATAAGGATACGTTTTGTGGGAAGGGTTTGCTTGTTTGAAGACAGATCATAGTCTGCTCAACATCAATCTGCGACAAATCGAGGTCGTTATTCAACACCGAATCCTCTCCAGTGATTGCATTCTTCGTCCATTCTGCCCGAACTCGATCCCAATTTTCGGCGCCTATACAGTGAGCGTGAACATGAATATGAGCAAGAACAAGGTCATGAGTTAGATACACTATAGCACACCCTTTCTGTGCGCGAAGAATAACAGGATGTCGGTGTGCCAATGGGACAAGCCCTGGAGAGATTATTCTGAGAGGGCTGGTCGAGGGAATGCGTACCTTTTGAGACGAAACTTTGATCAACCTTGAGCTCGGCGAAGTGTGCATTATCGTACTTGTACTCAATCTCCTCGTCTATATTAGTCGTGGAGCAGATGTCACGTGAGAACGCGACTAGACAACGATCTATCAGGTACCATGCACCAGAGGACTACGGAAGATTATTCTCACAAATTTGGACGTACCCGAGGAGTCAGATGACTCCTGACCCAGCACTTCTGCGTCGGAGTGGCCTGATGAATCACCTTGCGTCGACATACGCACGATACAACGGCTGGCTACGTAGATATCGCATATACGAAAATCTAAGCTGAGAGCAAAAATGGACCGTACTGGGCATGCTGAGTGAGGATTTCCACTCAGCTTGTCCAGTACGGTCCAGCGGTCTAGTCCTGTCTGCAGCTGCATCTACGCTTCGTTTATACAAGGTTGATAAGTAGTGGTTTTATGAACAAAACAAAAAACAGAATCAGTGAGCAACATCCTGATACATGATAAATTGCCGCGAGAGAGTCCGTCCCCACCCCAACTACAACAGCAAACTAAGCGTCTGGCCGAAGCTGCGCCAAAAGCTCCTACAAAGTTTGATACGGGAGAGACAGTGACACTTGGAAAGCAAGTGGTCGTCTATTCCCAGAGCTAGGCGTATCCGCGCTTGTGCTTCATAGGGTTGTGGGACAATTCCCGCCTGAATGAACCTAATGTACTGACGGGGAAACAGGAGGGAGATCCATGGGATTATCGCCTGCGGCGTGAGGAGCTGTTTCTTTTCTTCTCGTCGTCATCGTTCTCCACTGCGTCCATGCCATGGAATTGGACACGACGTCCAGCACTCTCTCGTCGACTACTGCTCGAACTCATGGCGCTGCGAACCAAGGGTGCATCAGACTCTGCCGAAGATCTTGAATTGCGAGAGCGGCTCTCAAGTGAGATATCCGTATCGGCCTCGCTCTCCACACGCGGCGTGCTTGAAGCAGACGTAGTGGACGACTGGGGACTTGCGATCTGCCGCATGAGTGCAGCGACTTGCTCTTGTGCCTTCTTGAATGTCTCATACTGTTCGCTCGTCTTGAACTCATCACGTTTGCGAGCAAGCTCCGTCTTCATCTGCGCCATGGTAACCTGCATTCGTACTTCAGGAGGCAAGTCGAGGGCGTCAAGCTGCGCATCCACGATCGATCGTAATGCGTCGGTCGGACTAGCAAAGCTGCGAACCTTAACTTCACGATTGTAACGAGAAGGTGGACGCTGAGTAAGATTGGCGTCGTCCTTCTCTTGCTGTTTCTTTCTTTTCTCCTCCTCCGTTTCACCGTCGCTATCGTCATCATCATCATCCTCTTCTTCAGAGCTGGCACCTTCGGGGCGAACCATCTCTTGCATGGCGCCTTGGATATCGTCCTCATCATCGTCCTCAAGAACTGGGACATCTCCCCAGCTTTCGGTGACTGTCTGACTGCTTGCTGTTGCTTCCTTCTTTTCCTCATTGTTCGCATTGGCATCTCGATGTAACGCGAGACGGCGCTGACGCTCCGCATCTTCACGCTCCTTTGCCTCAAGTGCCTTGCCCTTCAGGTAGTACATGCGAAGCAATCTCCAGTGTCCGATAACCATGTAGAGCGCTCGTACACCGTTCATAGGAAGTACAATATCGTTTTCACTCAAGGCAAAGCGATCAATGTAACGCTTACGGACTGCACGCCATGCGGGCTCGCTCTTGTTGATCTTAGTAGGATCATACGTTGCAAAGGTCTTCTTAAAGCGTCGTGCTGCAAGACCAAGCATTACGTCAGCGTAATGAACGAACAAATCGCGCTCTGTAGATTCGATCTTCACACGGTCCTTGTAGTCAATACCGAGCGTGGTGGCCTCGGATAATGTGTACAGACGGACAGGAACGGGGCATTCTTCAAAGAATTGCCACAACTCGAACGTCTCGCGGCGTTCGTTCGCGTCAATATCCGTGGAGTTGAGCTCAAGGCCGAATGGCAATTTGAGGATTTCGACGAAACTAATCAACTGCTCGACTGTCATCAACACCCAAGTAAACTTAGGCGTTGAGTCGTCCGACCAGAGTGAAGTGATCATTCGCGCTTCAGCCGGTGTCATGGGTTGTGGTAATAGATCAGCGGAGCTCTTGAAGTTTTGCAATAGTACGGCGACGAAGAGGTTCAAGAACACGAAGGTTGTGATCATAGAGAATGAAATGAAATAGACAATTGCAAGTGTTGGCCAACCGCAGTCATTGGTGTAATCGTTGGTGGCATTGCAGTGAGGCTCCGTAATCTGGCACTCGAACATGTAGGACGTCCAATTTTCTCCGGTTGCTAGGGCGAATACCAGTTGTAATGCATTGCCGAAGCTCTCGAAGTTGTTGTGCTCGTTGATGTAAGTTTGATGCTTGACACGTCCAAAGAGATTCATACCCATGTAAGCATACATAATGAGAAGTGCGGCTAGGAGGAAGCAGATGTAGACGAGTTGCTTGAAAGAAACCAGAATCGTATTGGCGAGGGGTTGCAGTCGTTTGATTACACGGGTGACACGCGCCATGCGAATCATTCGTGGAACACGGAGCAGTCTAGGACGGAAACCGAGCTGGACCTTGAAGAGCTCAACAAACCAACCGACAATGGAGAGAGAAACAAGAATGAAATCCATAATATTCCAGCTATCGCCCCAGAAGCGTTCAGACCCAAGCGCAAACCATCTAATCAGTAACTCGACAAGGAAGATTGCAACAAAGATATGATCGAATATGTGGAGCAAGGATTCGTGCGACGATGACGGTGCATAGATATCCAGAGACATCGATATAGTATTCAACACGATTAAAATGGCGAGCGCCACTTCCCACCCGGCTGAGGTCACCAAAAGATACAACTTTGAGCGGAAAACGGAGCTGTGAACCATGTCCGTCGAGCCGCGCTTAGGCGTTACTTCAAGGAGCTGCGCCCATGAGGTAATCCAATGGTCATTAATTTGATCAACATCCTGTGATTGCGATGCTGTTTGTGCCAGGCGCATGTAGGTGAATGCTACGAAGGCGATGAAGACAGACACAATGAAAAAGGACGAGATAATGACGAATACAAAGAAGTATAGCGCAATAGGAGTGTTGTAGTTGACTTCCGGGTGCATACCTGCGGGTGTTGCATCTATACCGAGGAACATGACTTGTGTCCAGCCATCGGTAGTACCGATTTGGTAGAGGGTACGAAGAGCACCAGCAATGTCGTCAAAGTTACCATCCGGGGGATTCTTCCAGACTCCTTCTGCTTGCAGACACTGTGCTTCATCCACACCGAACTCAGGTAACCCGTCAGGCCTATAGCATCTACGGAATTTGCCGGCAAATAGCGCAATACCAAGTATGCCAAACACAAGGTAGAACACGCCGGCCATGATAACGATCTTCAAAAACGAGGGCATGGTGACCATCGTTGTTAGAAGCACACGCTTGGTCGCATCGAATGCGACCAAGACGCGGAGGGCACGAATGGAGAGTAAGCATATAAAAATGCGTTCTACCGTGTAATCGTCGGTAACGGCGGTGACAACAAGGTATACTGTGTGTGTAAGAACAACAGCGAAGTCGAGCCAATTCCAAGGATCGCTCAAGTAACTACCCTTGTGACCATACAATCCGAAAGCAATCCACTTCAGGATAAATTCGAAGCCGAAGCCGACGCACATTAGAATGTCACCTGCGTCCATCAGCGCTTTCTCTCTAGATCCAGGTTGAACACCAGGTTCGCGAACCGCAAGGATTACGATACCAAGCAGAACGAAGCCTGTGGAAATGAGCCAATAGAGGCGGTGGTAGACCAGGTTTGACGAGTATTGACGAGCGGGGTGGTCGGGCCACAGGAAGCAGCACGAGGTGCCGTACAAGTCAACAAGATCTGCTCGTGAAAGCAAGCGACGATCTGCTTCCGCTTTGGACTTCATGTCGGCCAAATGTTTCTCTTCGGCATTCTCTCGACCCTCACGTTGATGGACTGACACGAAGGAGAAGGCAAAGTTGACATACTCCTTGTTCAGCGCTTTGTCCTTGATCTTTTCATCGGCATGTTGGACCTCGTTAATGCGATAGACAGCTGTTTGGTCAATCTCGGGTGGCTTGGTGAACTTGGCCAAGATTCGTTCTAGGCATAGAGCCTTGATGAAGAATTGCTTTAACTGCTCCATCATGAGCGGGAAGCCGCTGAGTTGGTGACCTTCGGGGTTCTCGCGTCGTTTCTTTTCTTCTTTATCAAGTTCATCAGCGACATCGGTGAAGTTGCCTAACATGATCGCTGTGACCGAAGAGATGAATAAGACGTTTCCGACAAGATAGATAATAATGAAGAGCACAGCCATGAACCACCCTCGTTTCCCGATTGCATGATACATCATCCTGAACCAGTTTTCGCCCGTCATGATCTGGAAAATGGACAGACAGGACCAACCAAAATTGCTGAAGCCGATCCAACGATCCTGGGGGGAGGTAATTGGATGCAGGTAGCGTTTGTTAATATCTTCGAACTCATCTTGTAACTGCTGCATAGTAATAACAGCGAAAACATAAATGTACAGGAGCACGAGGACCATCAGAGGGCCGATGTCTCGGAAGGACCGCAGTACGGCGCCTAGAATGAGCTGAACAGGTCGCCAAGGCCTCATAAAGTCCAGCAAAATGACAAATCGGAAAGTACTGAGCGCACCGAAGACTCCCATATTTGCGTCAGGATCTGTTCTTGTGATGAATTCCATATACATTAGCACCGTAATCACAAATTCAAAGAGGTTGTACCCTGTAAGATACCAGAGTCTGAAGCCGAGCGAGTGAAGCTTCAGTAGAACCTCAAGAGTGAAGATACCACAAAGCGCCGCATGGCCACCAAAAAGCGCAGCTCGCCGGGCAGAGGACGGCTTGTACTCGTTAATACCTAGCACTGCGAGTGATCCCAGAACTGCGAAGAAATGCAAGAATTGCCATGTTTTTGATGCCAAAATCTTAGTTGAGAATTTGGTGGGGTCCTCGCTGAGCTTCATGAGCTGCTTGCGTTCTTCTTCAGTAAGGTCAAGACCTTCGTTGCACTTTTCAACGAGAGCTTGCTCTTGTTGTTTGCGTAGGACCTCATCCCTCGTTCTAAGCTCTTCGATTTCCTGCAGACGAGCCTGCTCGCGGGCTTTGAGGATTGATCTCATTTTGTTGCGTTCCGAGTCGAAGCGAAGCGTAATGAGCGCCGTAAGAAGGTTGATCAGGAAGAGATTGCCAAATAGGACGATCACAATGACGTACGCTCGGCTAGCTCTCAAGGAAACATCCTCAAGGAGGAACATAATACGCGTCCAACCATCACGAGACACAATGACGAAGGTATTCAGCAAAGCCGTGCCGATATTGTCATAACTCACTGCACCGTACCATGGGTTTGTGTGGTATTGAGTGCATACCATTTCATACGGGCATCGTCGACCGAAGCTGGCTGACATGCTACACAGTCCCGTCGGTTCGTATTGGAATACGGTATCTTCCCATTCGAGAGTGGTGGGGTTTTGGCAGCGTTGTCGCAGCATACCCATAAATAGGTGCAAACCGATCAGGGAGAAGAACAACAGGAAAAGAATGATGATCGCGACGACTTCAACGAGCTGGCCCACTGAACTTAAGACACAGCGTGTCATAACATCGAGGCCTGGTAGAAGCTCCAAACGCGAAAGAGGAATCAATAGTCGCGTGGCACGGAAGACAGCCATGTAGTTTTCATCAAAGTAATATTTGAGCCATCCAAATAGCACACACCATAAATCCAGGTAGTTCCAGGAGTCTTTTGCAAACGCATAGGGACCCACCAACACACCCTCGGCGATGCATTTGATGACAATTTCAATTGTGAATAAGGCGGTGAAGAACGTGTCAGCTGCATCGTAGGATCCGTCTCCGACCTTACCCACTCCTCGTGACCCTGCAGCTGCGAGAAACACGGTCTGCGCTAAGACAGCGATTATGTAGAAATCGCGGAACAAGATAGACTCCGATAGGCTAATGCACCATCTCCTAAAGAAGAACGGTTTACGAACGTCTGTACCTCGGAACTTGTGACGCCGATTCGGATTCGGGTACTGGCTGCGCAGTGAGACGAGATCCCTAATGTAGTTCGCGATGCGTCTACAAGATCGTGAGCAGAATGGCAACGCTTCGGTTTCTCGGTCTCGATCAGCATATTGCTGCTGCAGTTCTCGATCCGCAATATCACAAGGATCTGTTTGGAAGACAGCCCATCGTGAGACAGGCTTGGGCGGTTCCACAGGTGACGGGGCCAGTGTCTCATCCTCTCCCTCAGCGTAGCCATGGATGGTCACATGCTCTGGCTTCGCATCTGCCTCTGTGACGGTTTGCGACTTGTCCGGCTGAGCCGATGCCGCCCCGATCTCCGGGCTCGACATCGCGAAAATCTTATGAGCGGCCGGAAAACGCCAGAAACGAGCCGCGGTCGCTATAGAACGCAAGTAGGATTGTGATATACCCACAGAAGCGATGAGAGGAGCCGAGTCTTCAAACAGAACGGTCAACTTTCTAACCCTATTTCCGAAGCTTCTGGGCATGTTCTGGTCTTGCACGCGGAGGAGTAGCCCCATACATAACACCCAGCGATAATACATGTGTTCTCAATTGACTGCAGCCGTGCTGAAAAACGTAACAGACAGACTTTTAGACGAAGCCATCTCCCAAAGCGCAGAAGGAGGCTTTCAGAGGCTAGTTGTCCAATCGCCACACAGTACAACGGGGAATATGGTGTGCACACGATGAAGCCACGTGTTACAAATACGCCGCACAGGGTTTCGCTGCATTCAAGCCAGGCCGGTCCGCGGAATTGGCCCCCAAACGAGCACACAGTTTGGCCTGATATTTTCCATTTTCACACGATTCGAGCAGCCTGCCCGAAGAGGTCAAAACTGGGCCAGGACGGATGGACGCGGAACTCGAACTCGAAGTCAGATTGATGGCGTATCGAGAAACCCAGCAGGACAGGTGGTTTAGGGTAAATCGGCTCTATGTTTGGTGAGATTCTATCTGAAATCGGAAACAGTCATTTGGACCAGAGCACATCGCCCCTTCGGCCTGAATGCAAGAGCGAAAAAGTACCTCGGGCTTTGAGTGAGAGGAATAGAGTTGCCGTACTGCCAAAGCTGGCCCGCACCATGGTGACTGATTACAAGTCTCATGTATTTGGCAGGATCCCCATGTGCTGCGAATACTGATTCACTCAATTTTGACTGACCTTTCTCGAATTGACAGGATTTAGCTATGTCGTTCTTGTTCGGACGCGATGAATCACAGGTTCCTGCCGCTGGTACGTTTGCAACTACGTCTACTCGCGGCGTGTAAGCAACCGCTGTGGCTACTACTGATCCTTAAGACCGGCATCTGCTCCTACCGGGCATGATATTTCGGCCTTCCTACTTCTCAAAGCTATCTGATTTGCGACAGGCTGCCTCAGCTGAGTCGAGTGGAAGCACTTGCGTCTGTTGCAAGACCAAAGCAACACGAACTTATGTGTCTAATCTTTGTCCTTTGTCCTTTGTCCCCCTACAGACTCCATCGATGTGCAGCGCCGACAGGTGATGGCCCAAGCAAAAGCCCAGGTCGAAATTCTTTCGGATTTATATCAGAAGTAGGTGGTATTTGACGTGTCCCCGTGTTCGCGCCGATGCTTGAGTAAGAATGGACCACCACAACTAGCCGGTTCAGCTTGAAAGACTCACCGTAATATTCCAACTGCACACGCCACTATAGAATGAGCAAGAGCTGTTTTGACCGATGTGTCAACAATGGCCGACACACCAGCCCAGAACTCTCGGTGTCAGAGATGGTATGCGTCGACAGGTAGGTAGCTCATCATGCTCATTCTCTGGGACCAGACTTTTCGCAATCGGTATCTTCGCAGGAAGTTGAAATGAGTTCCGTTTAAGTCCTTTTATTCACCACGCTGTTCCACTTAATTCGATCTAGGTGTGTTGCAAAGTACCTGACTGTTCAAACAGAGATCGGAAAGATGATGCAGGAGCATGGCAATGCTGCACAGGCCGCTCGACAGGCTCAGATTGGCAACCTATAACTTAGTTCTCTTAGTAACAGCGGGTCGCTCGTATCCTCGCTGAACCCCGAGCTCGCGAGGTTCGTGGGATAATCATACCGAACTGATGAACACTAGCGAGCTAATGTAATTGCAAGCGACACTCAGTCCAAAGCTCAGGGTTGAGGAGAGAGGATTAGCAATAAGTACTTTACAACAATCGTCTACAGGAGAGCGACACAATTCTTCCGACGAGGTTACTGGGCCGAAAAGCCCAGTGCGCCATAGTCCACATGCACGTACACATGCATACGCATTCAATAATAAATGTAAGCTAGAACTAGTCAATTTGTAAGAGGCTTCTTTGGTGTTGGTAAGGTGTACTCAACGTTGTGAGTGCCCTCAGTTCTCTTGGTTCTTCGGCGGCGTGATTGCTCGCAGCGTATTGTGACTAAGATTGAAGGGGTTGTCTGCTGGAGACTGGACTCCTGCTGATGCACGGCCTAGATCAACAAGGTCGTCCTCCGCGTGGGAAGCACCGACGCGACGTGCAGCCTCCATACTGCCGTACTCTTTCCGAATTTGATGCCTAGATGACCGCGATCAATACAAGGAGGAGGTGCCCGGATGGAATTAGCCTGCCTGAGCACAAACAGGACAAGACAGCAATCATAAAAGCGTGACTAAGACATGAGAAGCCTTGGAGAGGTCGCTCTCCTGGGACTGCTGTTCTGAGAGCCTGATTCGCCGAGAGTGCTAGGAAGGTGTAACGCGCAAGGACCCAGGGTCAAGCGGGATAATCACGACACATAAGAATGCAGTATTCAGACACGGTAGAAACAATTGGCGAATGGTGTCACAAGACGTACAGATTGCGGTACATGGGTGCCCAGATGTAGTAAGCGATCCCGCATCCAATGCCAAGCGTGACTGCGGGGAAAATGTACTTGAAGGACATGCGTTATGGGATATTTAACGCCTCAACTTAAAGAGGGCCACGAAGAAGTGTGCGCAGATGTGGCTGGTTGGGACGCCCACACGACCCAATAGTCAATTTCGACGTGGTTGAAAGAGACGAAAGTCGAGTTGAAAATCCGAGTCCGCCCGTTCTCGATTCTTTCCTGTGGGTCGTTTCCCGGATGTGTCGTTAAGACGGTGCATTTTTGAGCACAGTTCAGGCATAGTACCCACTGGGCACTATTTTCGTAGCTTGAGAGAGCATGTGTGTGCAGTTGCCATTGCGCACATTCGATCGAAAGCAGGCCAACGCTCCAGTCCTTTAACGAGGTGCAAGATACCTTTCCGGAAAACTACAGTGCATCGACAACATGGCTGGCACTGGATCTAGATTGTGCGCAGCGCGCCCTATTAATCTGCTTAGCGGCGCTGTGCAGTTTTGACTAGAGGTTGTGGGTCAGCAGCACGCAAGGGCCGAGAGCCGGTTTTTCGCGTTCACGAGAGTTTTTTTCGGTTACGTGTTTAGTTTTCCAAGGTGTGAGAACTCAAGGTTTTCGCGCTGCCATTGAGTTGCAAACTATACGTATGCATGCAAATCGTGAGAGCTATACCGAGCTTGCGGAAATCAAGACGACAGATATCCTTCCTCCACCACCCGAAGAGGAAGACTGGAAACTCTTGGAACAAGAGGATGTTCGAGACCTTCAGACACTCTTCGACTACTTTGCATCCAAGGTACGTACTTGCAACCTTCGCTAGCATGTGTGACTACGACTATTCCGTGCATGGATGCGAGTTCAATTTGTGGAGCACTCACCTTCACCCCCCAAATCTAGGACACAACACGAACCAGTGCAGGAAGCACAAGCGGTCCAGCAGGTGTAGATGGCTCAAGACGAGGACAAGAAGATGACAACTCCACCAACTCCCACACTCCCACACGAAAGATCACCGCCCTGGGAATGCAGCAGGCCTTGGCCTCTATAGGTATTGCTCTAGACCTCAAGACTATCCAGCAAACTTTGAATCGCAGACACTTTGCACTTGAGTCCGGCACACTAGCCGATGATGGTGGCGCCCCGCCCTCGAATATTACGATACAGAGCACAAACGTGCGTGCACCAGAGGTAGAAGGCTTTACGTACGAGGAGTTTGTGATGATGTATGCAGCCACGACGAAGACACTTTCATCAGACCGCGAGCTTCGAGAGGTTTTCCGACTGTTGGATGACGACTACGATGGCTTCTTGAGTGTACCGATTGCAACTAGCATCTTTGCTAAGCTCCTTAACCTCAATCTTGCTCAGACTCAAGCCCTAATGCTCAAGAGCTACGATCCTGAACTCGCAGCTGACCACAACATCGACCCTAGCACAAAGCGACCGCTCAGCAAGGCTGAATGGATTACACGAGGCAAGATGTCATACGATGAGTTTGTCCATTTTATGAATATATAATCGCCAATGTCCATGTCTTACGCGTTTTATGAAGGTCTACAGTTGAACTTGCCTTGCGTATAGCTGATCGGGTAATTTCATCCACCACTTTGCGGAAGATTTGTGCCCAGATAATATCATCCAACCCCAGCATTTAAGTGTTACGTTTTGGACTCTGCAGCGACCATTCGCACGGAAAAACCTGACAGAACAACGCAGATCCATTGTACAAGAACGCCATATTCGATATCTTCCTATTTTTCCGGCGCCTTTCCCCCGAAAGACCGTATCTACAATTCGTCAGCCAGAGCCAGACTGTTTCGACATCTTTTTCGCTTGGAAAGCTTGGTAGGAAGGCGGGCAGGTCGGCCCATATCGACCTTTTTCCAGACGTATTCACTGTGTACTTCTAGTTTCCCGTGTTTTGCGTCACGTATCGTGCTACCAGGCCCCAATTGATCCACTTTCATGTCACGCGAAAACCAACATGATTCGACGACGTCATCGGTGGTGAGCTCAAGGCAAGACGACGTGACTATGGCATCAGCTACCACCGCAGCTGATGCTGGACTTACTACGCCGCCTCAGCGCTCTTTGTTAACCCCACAAAAGCCGTCTGGTGCGAGTCTAGCGAATGACTTCCCTTCCATGGATCGAATCCGGCAGGGGATCCTCAAATGCTTGTTCGGACCCGAGGCCACGGCACGCGGGGCTTCAGATGGACAGCACGACACTCCCATCCCTAGAAGTAGCAGTGCCGAAACAAAGCAAAGCAATGCTGGAGAGCCTGTGATTTCAGATGACTTGAGAAGTGCAATTGAAGATGTAATACGAAGAATCCAGGATCGAAGACCCCCTGCCCCGATCACAGCGACCACGCCAACAAGCACAGGGCCCGTATCACCATCTGCGTATACCACACCGACTCCTGGATGTGCCTCGTCGATGGCGTCTGTGCAAACAACAGCAAATCTTCAGAGCAACGCATCAAGTACAGTTGCAGCAAGTGAAGCAGCAAGTGAAGCAGCACATTCTATAAGCATCGCTCAAGTCCAAACGGAGTCTACCCCAGCAACGACATCAGCAGATCCATCAACGGCCACAACAGCATCACCATCAGTAACCACCTCTGGTGCAGCAACTACGACGGCCACGGGAACGACTTCAGCAAACCAATGTCGACAAGCTCTCGTGACTGTCTCATCAGCTTTATCCGCCGATCAGCAGGTGTCAACCGCTGCAGCAGGGGTATGTAGTAATCCCGTCTCGGTAAGTGCCACTACCTCGATTGGAAGCCCATCAACAGGTCACCCAGAGGAAAATGTTGAAGTCAACGCAATGTCTGTAAACCCGATCCAATTGGGGAGCCCCTGCAGTTCAGCACCAGGTGAATTGAGTATGTCCGAAAACGAAATGGTAACCGCAAGCGGAACTCTTGTGGCACTCAAGCCGCTTCCTCTGCCTCGACGTGGAACACCTCAGCCTGTAAATATCGCAAGTGCGCCACCACTTCAGCTGCCTCAACCCTCTTTGTTGCCCAGCGGAAACACAACCCACACTTTGGGTTTACAAACTCCGCATCGACCACCATCCTTAGGCGAGAGTAATGCACCGTCACTAAACGGCTCGTTTGTATGTAGTGCAACACTCACCCGTTCGCCATCGTACGCTTCCACAATCTCCTTTGGTGCCTCAGTGATTGAAAACGTGCTCACTCCAGGATTCCGCATTCGAACTAAGGCAGACCTTATTGCTATGGCGGAAGAAGAGGACGCGCGCTTGGAAAGTGCAAGTCGGAGGCGTTCTCAAGATACGGTCGTGGCTCAAGCTCCGCAGTCGCCTGCTAAGTGCAGCAGCTTACGTGATTTGATGTCAGATGTTGAAGACGACGTCGAGGGGAGAGTCGATGATCCAGCACGCAGCCACCAAACGAAGAACGACTACGAGATTGAGCTCGAAAGGGCTACCCGCGTTACTGGAGATTTGCCCAAATCAGAGGTCGAAGAGGATACGTATTACATTAGAATGCACATTCGTAAGGAAAAACAGCTACGAACCCTTTGGGAAGACCTTGTCCGACGTTATACATCAACACCTAGGGCAAGCTCTACAAATTCGCTCAGGTTGCAGCGAGTGAAGTCCGTCAATTCGGTCAATTCCGCGCAATCTCCACGCACACCAAACGTTGCAGCATCGCCCTTTCCACTTGCCCCACCCGCTAATCTCAATACTAATCCTCGAGCTTACTCATTCACTGAACCACTCACAAGCGAGCGCAGTAACTCAAATCAGCCCCCAGCATTAGCACCCAGACTAAACACACGCGATCCAAGCTTCATTGAGCCCCTCCCGGCAACTCTGGATACTCTGGAGCTTCGAACCCAATCGATCAGATCCTCACAGGAGGAGGTTCCCAAGCCTACGAGTACTTTTGAACCGGATCCAAGTGAGATTTGGGAGGTTCCCAAATGGCTGTGGAATTATCCAGTCCAAATGCCAGGAGAACCATTCGCCCTCCCCCCAACGCGCTACGTTCGTCCCGCACATCATCCCGATGCACTTAAACCTTCTCCCCACGTTCTACAGTCGCTTCGTATGAACACATCTCCAGACGACCCGAGTGAGTACGATGATGACGATGCTCTTAGTGTCATTACAGGGTTCTCCAACCTCAGCGGAGGATCAGCTGGACCCAAACGACCTCGACGCAAGACCCCTCAATCTGCGGGGCCAGGAGGGGCGAAAACTCCTGTTCTCCGAGCAGCCGCTTCCTCGCCTGGCAGTCGGAGACGGACTTCTTCGGCTCGAGATGATAATGACACCCCCGCCAGCGACTCCGTCTCCGTCATGTCAAACATTTTTGCATTTGCATTGGGCAACGGAGGTACCTCAAAGGACACAGAAAACGCTACTGCTGCAACGGCGCCTTCAGTCGTAGCTTCAGGAGCACAACGTAAGGCTCGGGCATCCAGTTCCGCATCTGCTCCCTCTAAAGATCAAAGGCTGTCTCAGCCACAGCCCGACAGTACGCTTATTAACGCTGGTAATGAGGTCCTCCAGGCAATGTTCGAGACATGGATGTCAATGCAAAGCGCTGCAGCAGCTCTTAGCAGCGCTGGTATTAGTCTCGCACCTGGAATGCAAATCAACTCGTTTGCCAATTTGAACGCGGCCACAACTGCGCGAGAGTCTCCACGAGTCGACGACACTGCAAGTGATGCTGGGGATGATACTTCTCGGAATGGTCATGAGATGACTGCATCACCGAGTCCCCCACTACGACGTCAACCACGCCGTCGTGCGTCAGCTAAGCTTCACCAGCAAGCGGATTCATTTAACGAAGAGGTACTCGAAACCGGTGTGGGTCAGAATCAAGACACTTCTGATGCTGTAGAGGGTGCCGGTCCGATGTCTCCCTTGCCCATGCTGATGCCGTTCCTGTCGACAATGAACCTCGGCTCCCTCAGCGTGGAGGCTGTTCAAAAGCTCAAAGAGGCGCAGGCCCAACACGCAAAGTTCGTTCGTGTTCTCAATAACTATCAGGAGCAGCTCCAGAATGCCAGTGGCTCCAAGTCTAGCCATCAAGCATTAGATCTGTCAGCTATGCTCGCGTTCGCCACATCGCCGGATCCCACCATGTTCGCAAATACGATGCAGGGTGGATCGAGTTCGACGACGCCCGTTCATGGTACCGTACTCAGTGGTGCAGACACCGGCACTGCAACGACAGCGGCAATGACAGCAACATCCGCGGCCCCCGCAGAAGGCACCACGAATCCCAACACCATCTCAAACTCCACAGCCACGCCAAACCTAAGATTGACGCTCAAGATTGGTCAGAGACATTAGGCATCATATGCGTTAGCACGCAAGTCTCAGGTTTTCGCAGCCACTTCGTTTGTCAACGACCTACATAGCTAATAAAATCGCCGAACGAACCGTATTTCTCTGTTTGCGTCTCAACTGTAAGTTGAAAGCCCTGCCTCGCTAGGCCGCGCTGTTGAGATTCTGCCTTGACTGTTTTGATCCAACACGGATTCTTGTATATGTTCTCTGTGGGTGAGTGGAGCTGTTGGAATAGGAGCACCGCTGTGCGTTAGTCTCAGTCGATTGGTCAGTTTTCACGACTGCTTGATCACCAAGGTCCCCCGGGGTGTGAGAGAGACGGCAGGGAAGCGCAGTGGAAGAGAAATTGAGTGGAGTACATTTGCCTCGAGATTTAATACCTGCCGCCGTGGTCATGTATGGCGCAAAAAACTCTTTATGGCGACTATTCAGCGTGTATGCAATATAATCAATTTGATCAACCTTCGCTCACGCACTGCAAACCTGCTCAAACCGCATATAGCCCTCGGCTCTGAAGGAGCCAAGATGAGAATGCGCTCTCTGGGAGTGTGGATCCTGGTGCACGCCATTGCCCTTTTCACGTTATTCAGCGTTGTATACGGCGTGGACCGAGCCAAGTTCCGGACCTGTCATCAGACCGCATTCTGCCGCAGACTACGCGTGCCACTCGACTCAGATTTGCCCTCGGCGCCAGCCACACGAAGGAATCGTTGGGCTGCACAGCCATCGACGCTCGAGGTGGACACGAAAAACGCTCAGTTAAAGCTTCAACTAAAGAATCTGCAGTATCCAAGCCAACCTGCCCTCGAACTTACAGCGACCCTTCTTCGCAATGGAGTCGCACGGGTACGAGTTACGGAGAATCAAGCAATCATTGATAAGTATGGCGCGCGCTGGGAACCTAGGGAACTCGCGTTGGTTGATGAGTCACCCACATTGCAGCCTGAGCCCTCAGCAGTGGCCAAAGTGCTGGACTCTAGCGCCCGCCTCTGCAACACTCCCAAAGACAAGAGTAGCACAGGAACAGACTACTTTCGAGTCTGCTTGGTCGTTAGTTACGAACCATTCAAGATCGCACTGGTTCACGTTAACAGTGCCGGTAGAGATGTTGAGCTGATGTCTGTGAATGACTCAGGTTTGTTTGACTTCGAGCAACGCAGGACGCCAACGGCACCGACAGAGGATCCTCAAAGTTTCCCCCCCTTGGAACCAGATATGTGGGAGGAGCGCTTCCGAGAGTTCTTGGACACTAAGCCAAACGGACCCACCTCGCTCTCAGTTGATGTCACCTTTCCCGAGGCAACCCATGTATACGGTCTCCCTGAACATGCCACAAGCTTCGCGCTGAAATCCACTCGTAAGCGTCCCGCTGTACGTAGCGCTGCAGGAAGCCACAGGGTAACTGACGCAACACAGGATTACAGCGAACCTTTCCGGTTGTATAATCTCGACGTCTTTGAATACGAGCTGGACAATTCGATGTCTTTGTACGGAGCGGTCCCTCTCCTTTACTCACACGTGGCTTCGGCGACCAATCCACGAACTTCGGGTTTCTTCTTCCTGAACGCAGCGGAAATGTTTGTCGACGTCGAAAAGTATGAGAATCCTGATTCATCGCGGGGTATTCGTGCGCACTTCATCGCAGAGACGGGTAATGTCGATTTGTTCCTCCTATCAGGCCTCACACCACGTCTTGTGAATGCACAGTATATGAGTCTGACCGGATTACCCATTATGCCTCCTCGATTCTCAGTCGGCTACCATCAATGTCGTTGGAGTTACAAATCTCAAATGGATATCATGCATATCGATCGTCAGTTCGATGCTCATGACATTCCGTACGACACCTTGTGGCTTGACATCGATCATACGAACGGCAAGAGATACTTCACATGGGACCTGCCTAACTACCCGCGGCCGTCTGACATGCAGCTCGAGCTCGCGAAAAAGGGGCGTCACATGGTTACCATTATTGACCCTCACATCAAACGTGATCCAGACTATTTCGTGTTTAAGGATGCGCTTGCCCTTGATGTCTTCGTCAAGGATAAGCAAAAGAAAGTCTTCGAAGGCTGGTGCTGGCCTGGCTCCTCAAGTTACATCGACTTCTTCTTAGACCGTGCAAAACCATTGTGGAAATCCCTGTTCCGATTTGAAAACTATTCGCACTCAACTCCTTTCCTCCATACTTGGAATGATATGAATGAGCCGTCGGTTTTCAGTGGTCCCGAGGTGAGTATGCCGAAAGACGCCCTTCATCTGGACGGCAAGGTTGAGCATCGTGAAGTGCACAACGCATATGGCCTGGCATACCATGAAACCTCCACTCGTGGGCTGCTAGAGCGGCAGCTTACCGTCGTCGCCGGCATTACGCCAGATGAGTGGGCTTCCAAGTTGCCCGTAGAACGGCTTTCTCCAGGAGCCATCAATCCCAAGCTAGTGGAGGAAGCAGAAAAGGCAGGACGCACTTTTGGCTTGTCATATCCACCAGGCCCTGCACGTGTTGCACATCGTCCCTTTGTCCTCTCTCGCAGCTTCTTCGCGGGCACGCAACGCACCGGCGCCATCTGGACTGGTGATAATGCCAGCACGTGGCCCCATCTAAGCATAGCCACACCCATGCTTTTGACCATGGCTATAACAGGTATTCAGTTTAGCGGAGCAGATGTGGGTGGTTTCTTTGGTAATCCCGGACCAGAATTGATGGAGCGTTGGCTCCAAGCTGCGGCTTACACTCCGTTTTACCGAGCACACGCCCACTCAGACACCAAACGACGTGAGCCCTATCTCTTCGGTGAACCTCATACCAGCCGCATGCGTGACGCGATCCGTCAGCGCTATGTGAATTTCCCGTACATTTATACGCAGTTCGCTCTGGCAAATGCCACAGGTGCACCCCCAATGCGCCCAGCATTTTTTGAATTCCCTACTGATGTGAAGGCGGCAGCCGAAGAGTCTATCTTCCTACTAGGTGATGCACTCTTAATTCGGCCGGTCACCGAACCTGGAGTTAAATCCGTACCAGTCTTCCTCCCAGGACAAAATGAAGGTCAGGTGTGGTACGATCTGGCGACAGGTGCTCGCTACCAGGCGACAGTGGACGCGCCATACCAAACGGTTCCTGCCCCGCCCGAGCGGACTCCAGTCCTCATTCGAGGCGGCCGGGGCATTCTTCAGCAGACGCGAGCCCGTAAGAACTTGTGGGCGATGATCAAAGATCCGTATACCATTATCTTCGCGTTGAATGGTTCGGCCACTCCAGGACAAGTCGTCTCCAGGGCGACCTTCTACCACGACGACGGTGTTAGTATGAACTTCAAGCAGGGCCATTACCTCTATCGCGAGTTTACGGTTACATTGACCTCGTCTGATACATTGGTCATTAAGTCAGGCAAGGTCCCCCTTCCTTCAATTGATACTGAGTTGGCTCAAGCTTTCGGAACGTCTGATATTGTTTATTCCGCATCCGTATCCGCGGAAGGGTCAACTCGCGTAAACGCTGAGAACACTCAGCTCAAGCTGACGCGGATAGAAGAGGCATTAATCACGACCAAAGTAGAGTTTGGCAATAAGATCGAACGGATTATCCTATATGGTGTGACCTCAAATGTGAAGCAAGTGGTGGTCGAGAACGCTGCGGATGGCCATGACATTCCTATCCAGTTTACTCAGGGAGATGCGGGCGATCTTACACTTCGTGTCCATTCTGAAAGTGTGTTCGTCGCCGAAGATTTTACCATTCGAATCGAACTTCTACAGTAAGAACAATACACACAAGTTAGTGCATGAATTAATGTCGGGGCTTTCGAGACCGTTTCCCTGGAGGTGATGGACCAGGAGGGGCAGAGTTCCCGAGTCGATATGCACTAAGGCTCCCAGGCGGGAGTCCGAGTTCCTTTTCCGCCTGAGCCCAACTGAGCTCACTGGCCTTATTCAGACGTGGATCCAGTGCTTGACCCGTTGCTGAATCAACGATAACTTCATTTGCCATTACAATCCTCTTAAGCGACCCTAGAGATGAGTGACTCGCTGATTGTGACTGGGTGTTCGAATGGACTGGTGGCTCCTCAATCGCAATACCCTCCAATGGGTTCGCCAAGGACTCCTGTACAAATCGGTCATTCAGCAGGTCGTTCAACACTCCTTGGGCTTCCCCTTCGGTGACTTGTTCAAGTCCACTAGGGTCTTCATCAGGATCCTCCCCTCCGTCGTCCTCAGCTAGATCGTCATGGTCATCAATGTCGTCAACAGCGTCTTCATCTGAGGGAGAGTAACTGAGAGTGAGTGCCTCAGATTCAATATCTTGAAGTGTCTGTAGCCATTCCATGGGGACTGATAGCGGACCGGGATACAGTTTCGGTTTCTCTCCCTTGGCCGCCTCGGTCAGATCGGAGTCTCGGTCTGGGCTCTGTTCAAGTTTCTTCAAGCGCGCTCCAACAACAGCAACGTGTTTGAGCCTCTTTTCGATTACCTTCAGCTTCAAACCCACGCGTCGATCCTCTTCTTGTTTTAGCTCTTGCAAAGATGCTGTAAGCGATGTGTCTGTCTTAAGTTCACGACGGATATCTTGCCGTAGAGACGTGATGAGCGCGTGGTAGTACTCGACTTGATCTGGTGCATCATCAAGGACAAAGCGCGAAGATATTTCTATCGCCTCACTCGGAATGATCCCACAGAATGCCAACCTTCGAACCAGCCTTTCTGACGTAGCTTGCATTAGATCACGATCCTGCTGCGTGTGATGATCAAATCCTGCTAGGTGCAAGATCCCATGCGTAAGGACCAATGCATACTCAGCTTGGATGATCGTCTCGTCCGAATAGTTCTGGATCGCGGCAGTCGCAGCATCGTTGCTGCTAGCTTTCGCCTTCTGCCTCCGGCTCAGCGCCTGCTCACGAATATATGGAATGCACAGGGCGACGCGGCCCAAATCAAAGAATGTGTTACCGAGAGATATGGGCGCGAGAGGTCCTTCAGGCTCGTGCTCTGGAAAGGACAAGACGTCTGTCGGCGCAGCGATCCCGCGAGTCCTGAGATTCATGTTCTGCATCTCTTCGAGACCAATAAGTTCGATCTGCAGTGAAAAATGAGACAGCCCGAGCTCAAAGAGTATGGAGCGCACGATTATCTCCGTAACTGCGGCATACGGAGCATACTCCTTCGATCTGTACTCGATGTCCAGCCTGCCCGGTATAGTTCGCTGCCCCATCTGGGCGGAATAAGCGCGGACCTGGGCCATTATCTTTGGGATATCCCTTGGAAGTCGCAGGAATCCTCGCGTTGGCACGCTTTCTACGATGCATTGGTCTGTTTGCGCCGAAACACCGTAACTCCGAAACGGCTGAATGGCCCCTGACCTCAGCGCAGAAGTCTTCGAGGTGCCTGTCGCACGTGTAACAACACTTGGGTATTGTGGGATGTATCGAATGATTTGCTTGCGCAGGTGCGCTGCAATGACGTGTACGGCCTGCCTACGCATCTCCTCAGGGCTAAGATACAGCGTTATGGGAAAAGTGTTCAGGCTGACTTGGATTTTGATCAAAAGTGAGAACTATGAAATTTCGAAGGGCTTGAGGACTGGGTTGGGTCGTCGTATCCGATGGTCATTGATACAGTATAGTGACACGACGCATACAGAGGCACAGCCAACTCAACGTGTACTACAGTTGTGTGGGAAAAGTCTTTATGTGGTCACTAATCGTCGCATTTGCATATGCATTGCAGACGTGCTTGAATGAAGCTGCTCGCTTATTCATTTGTTTGTTTGCCTATGCTATGTACATCGCTAGAGGCTTCCGAGCACGCACACACAGATACAATCGGTCTAAAACCATGATAACCAAGCGGGGTAAAACATGAAGTGAGTGTGGGATGCTCGGAGAGGAGCGCGAATAAAGCTACTGTGGTTACGACACCATAATTCTTGATCGATATAAGGCGGTTGGAAGGGATGCGTCGAAAGTGAAGTGTGCTTTAGGCGCAAGCTTTGTCACATAAAATCGACCTGATGTATACACATTAGCCTATATCAGTTCAAAATGCGTCAAAACTGCTGCACACCACGGTGCAACTCTGTCCTTCTAGTAGTAAAGTCCATGTCTCGTGTATCAAATGGGCCGAATTGCACTCATTATCACGTGTTCCTCTTGCCTTGATTACCATACCGAGTCACCGCGCCACCAGCGCTTGCAAGCAACGATCATGCGGTCGCGAATGCCGCCAAACGTTGGTTCGGGTCGTGCATCAATGGCGTATGTCTGGCTGCCATCGGGTTCCTCGGTGGCATAGTAGTCGATGATATAGCGAATCCGCTTACCACAGCGATCAACGTACCAATCGTGACGATCGAAGGGCACCATTTGTGGGTAGAATATGTTGAAAAGCTTAGTTTTGACAGAGTCTTGACCGTACTTGCCTTCGAACGAGTGCAAGGTTGGCTCCGCGCACTCATCCTTGTGAAGTTCCTCATACTCGAGGATCTGTGCCCAGGTCTGATCAACTACAACCGAGTGCACAAAGGCCACAGACCATGCATCCTCCTCCTCAATAGGCTTGTTCTTGCGTCTCAGTGCTCGGAAGAGCTCAGCGGGAGTAGGGTTTACCCAGTCTGCACCGTCGGAACTGTTGCCTCGTCCCGTTGCGGGAATACGGCCACCGGGAATCACATGGGCGTTGTGGATGCCCTTAAACGAGCCCTGAGCCTCCTCTTCGGCTGCCTTGGCCTTCTCAGGATCGTAGGGTGCGACATAGCGTTCCTGGTCTGTATCGCGGGGCTCAAAACTACCGTGAGTGCCAGCGGTTACAATCTCGGCTGACGAACGCTTTGAAGCGGCACTTGCCAGTGACGACAGGCCCATCCCTGCGTTGCCCGCACCGGCTCGCACAGGACATACTCCTTCGTTTGTACTTAAAGCACTGGGCTTAGGCCCGTTTCCATGGTGAACGGGGCACACACCCACGGGTACTGCCGCTGCCGGGGCAACTTGTGTATCCTGCTGGTTAGTTACATCAACAGACGGTCGGTTCTCGCCATCGGCGGCACTAGAACCCTCCTGTTTGGTGTGTCGGACAGGGCAAACACCCTGAGAGACCTCCTGACAGTGTGCCTTTTGAGTTAATTTGAAGCTTGCCATACCACCGAGTGCAGCCATCGTTGCGAAAAGCGCAGTATCACGCCGAGATCGAGGTGCAGCGCTGGCCGCACCCGCGAGCACACCCTCGGAAAGCCGCAGAACCGACTGTCTCAATCTCCTGAGCATTCGGACTTTTGTGTTTTTTGCACCGAAAAGGCGGTGAAGCGAACTATATAGGGCATATTAGTAGATGAGCATAAGAAAACAGATCGATGTGAGCAAGTCTGTGCAGTTTTCGCTCAGATCGTGAGGGTAGATCTCCAGATTCAATCGGTCGAATATCCTGGTTTCTGCACTTGTCTTGGCGTCACAAGGATCGGTGAATAGACGATGACCACAGCGCAAGGTGCCGAGAAAAATCTTATAATCGATACGGATGTGGGTGTAGATGATGCTCTGGCGATTGCACTCGCGCTCACAGAGCCCTCTGTGCATGTACACGCCATCACAACTGTATTCGGAAACGTCGAAACACAACAAGTCGTTCGGAACGCCGCAACGATCACGAAGCTCTTCGGAAAGCCCCTGGTGCCAATCTATATTGGCGCCCAACAGCCGCTAGTTGCGGCAATCGAGCCTATTCGATGGCAGGGTCACGGCAAAAATGGAATGGGTGGCAGCAGCTTTGATGACGATGTCAAGGAACTCTATCCTGACGACCCCAACTTACCGAATGCAGTCAGCGAAAGCGCCGCGTTGGCGCTGGTTCGCATGGTGACGGAGCGCCCAAACTTCTATGACATTCTTGCTTTAGGACCCCTTACCAACATCGCGCTAGCGTGCAAAATTGACCCTGACTTTCCCAATAAGGTTCGACACCTTGTTTGGATGGGCGGGAGTGCCTCAGGGAAGGGAAATGTAACCGTGTGTGCTGAGTTCAACGCACACTCTGACCCAGATGCAGCACATGTTGTTTTGGAGAGCTGGGCTGACGGCAAGATGACAATGGTCCCCTGGGAGCTGTGTGTTTATGGAGCTCTGAGTTGGGCTCAGTACCATCACCTAACCGATGCAGATTCACGGCTAGCTCGTTTCCTTAAGAAGATTGCCCTTGCGTACGAGACATACTCCTGCGGCAGTATTCGTCCCAATCGATACTATCAGCCCCCCGAGGATGCCAAAGGAAGTGACACCGACACTGAGCACAAGGAGCATCAAGTCCTGAGCAGTCATTCCAAGTTCTGTCCTGCGGACGTGTACGCATTGTTCGCATATCTGCACCCTGAATGCGTTACTCGATGCAAAACTGCTCACTGTATGATCGAAACGAGTGGCCGCTTGACCAAGGGCTACATTGCCGTTGACTGGTTCGGAGCGAAGAAGAACGCACCAAAAGTGCGAATCCTGCGCAATGTTGATCGTGATGCATTCGCCGAGTATATGGCCAAGCGCATCGGGGCTGATGTCCAGGTGATGAAGCAGCTCGCGTTACCCCTTCCATCCCAGCCATCGGACCATGCTCAATAAGCGAAACACATTTTGTGTACAGTCTGAGACCTAGAATTTTTCGTCAAAAGCACATTTGTGATCTATCTGAGATCTCGCGTGCCACGGAGTGTATATAGAATACAGTCCTGTCGTTCGACCAAGCCCGTTGTGATAACCTGATTCAGAGTATTAGGCACCGCAAGTTCTCTGTGGCTGACCTGGAGTTGCGTGACACTTCAACCCACTACAGCGCTTGTCCAGGTTCAGCTCATTCTCGTGAGTATTCAGTGCCTAATCACACTCCACCCTTGCCCACACATGACATATCTCGTTTAGGGACCTACAACCAGCGCACATGGCCACCTCATCTTCATGTGAAGAGGTGGTCGCCTCTGCAGTGCTGCCGAAGGGCGGGTCCGAAACAACCGAAACTTTTGGCGCCAAAGTTGATGCCAGTGCGTGCAACGTGATCAGATCAAGAGAGCAGCTGATCGATGAACTGCAAGCGAGGTTGACTCAGTTTCAGCATATCTCCCGAAGCCAACGTACCAGCCAGTGGCAGGGCTTAGCGCAAGGACTCGCGCAGGAGTTATCCGAGGCTGCTCTTGCGAAGTTCGTCAACCTGATTGAACTCCTAACGGGTGAGGTCTCAGAGCTGGTGAGCAGACCTCACACACAATCGCTAAGCGGGGATACGTGTGCAGCTCATCAAGCACAAGCAAGAAAGGACAGTGTTGTGTCTAACTCTCCTCCTCGAGCCAAATATGCCGGAGGAAGTTCAGTTTTGCTTGCAGAGGTACCCGACAACTGGCTCTTCGCGTTTGGAGGCGTAACACTTTCCGCACCACGTGGCAAGTTTGATATGTACATTGTGGACGGACTTCCTGAAACGAATAGTCGTCCTGCAGTCGTTTTCGCCAATAAGACGACCACCGTAGCACTACCGTTGTGTGCAGTATCCACTTACTTGCATCTGAGAGAGCCTGGAGACGGAGCTGAAGGAGCAGTGCTAGTGTGGATCCTAGCGCCAGGTCACGAACTTCAGATTGGTCGAACATCTCATCCCATCCTGATTATGCGTGTCAGCGATGCTCGCTCCTGGAATCATATTCCGATCTCTTCGTATCCTGGAGATACAAACCCAGCGACTTTGCGACACTTATTTTTGAGCTGGCTTGAGGACAACTTTGGATATCACCTCCATCCGGACTTGGTGAAGAAGTTTGTTCAGTTTGGACTTGGCGAAGCCTCGCAACAAGTTGTTATGACACCACTCGAGGAAGCCACTTTGGTGTCGTTGGCTAAGCTCTTCGAACAGGTGATGTCTTCAATCAAGAGAGGGCTGCCTGTACACGAATCCCAGCTTGAGTCGAAAGCAAATGACGATTGGAAGCAACGGTGGGAGCTTCTCGACAAGTTCATGCGGGATAGCTCGTCGATGGCTGAGTTTGCAGATCTTCTCTTCAACTCGGTCGGAGCAGCGCAGGTGTGCCGACCCAGTGAGCAGCCCCTTATACCTGGTCTTCCAGGGTATTCTGGTCTTGCAACTACCGAGAAAAGCAATCCCAACATATTCCAGAGTGTAGGACAGACCTTCTCTATACCTTGTTACTTTAAGGCGAATGACGGTCACCTCTTTCCACTAAAGGTGGGCATATTTTATTTAGCAACAAGTGGTTCTCGCCTTGTGCGTGTCGCAGATATTGAAGATGTGAAATTCGGGCGAGGATCTATATCTGATAATGTTTCGCAGATGAGCGGAAGATCGTTTGATATTCAAATCAAGCTTAAGCTTCCTGTGAAAGAGAACGAAGAAAATGGCCGAGTATCGAAACGCGCAGCGCCTGGAAGCATGCTAGAGTTCTGTATGCTTGATAGGGAGCACCTCCAGAGCCTTTCCGGGTACGCTCAAAAGCTCTTAAAGTATCGGGAGAGGCTAGTTTCAGATCCAAATGCACACCTTCTGAATGGTATTGGAGCCAAGCGTCAATCCTCAGACTCTGATTCGATGGAGAGCGGAAACAAAATGGTGAAATTAGACACTACAGAGAAGTCACGTGAGGGATCGACGACTAATCCGACAGGACCGCAGGTACACGCTCAACCAGTGATTCGCGATGAATCAGCTGAGGAGGACGGGGAAGAGGACGAAATCGATGAAGAGGAGTTCGAGGATGAGGACGAAGACGATTTCGGGGACGTAGAAGAAGATTGGGACGAAAATGGGGATGAAGACACCGACGAGGACGATGAGGACAACGAAATCCTTATGTCAGCGCGCCTTGAAGCGAAGCGGGCTGCAGAAGAAAAGCTCATGAAAGAAAGAGCGGGACGCCGAAGCGCCAGGCTCAGAGGACGAACTGACACATCTATCAGTAGCCAGCGTGGCCTTTCGAGCGACGGCGGATTTGGAACAACAGTTGAGATTGAAGGTAACAAAGACTGGAGTTCAGATGACGATGATAGCGACTTCCAAGCAGAGGACGAGAGCGAGTTTGATAGTGCAGAGTACGACTCCAGCGAGGAGTCCGAAGATGAGCAGACTGAAGACGTGGCACAAGAGACCAAGCAGTCTAGTCCTCGCAAGCCTGCTCACAAGGTATCCAAGCCAAGCAACAATGAGACAGCTCCAGAGTATAAGAGCCCTAGTAGTCTAAAACATTCGGAAGACACTGCTCGAATTGCTAGTCAGGTCGAGGTACAACTTCAACCCAAACCTGTAGCCACGGGGGAATTGAAACCTGGGGCACCAAAACGTGGCCCACAAAGCACAAAACCCGGGGCTCCAATTCCTAGACCGGGTCAGGCCATGGCTCACCCAGCGTTCCGCCATTTCATGGTTCAAAAGAAGCTGTAGCATGTACATACCTAGACATAAAATAGCTTTGTTGGCGTGCCCTTGGAGCTCCACGAAGTACCACAGTCACATTTAGCCGGTAGAAAGAGAGCCGCGTCTTTATTGGCTTCTCGACACAAGCTAGGACAACAGAAAGTTCGAGCAAAGGAGAACAATAAAGAGAGTTCGTGCTAATCGAGACCAAAGCTTACACAAATACCACACGAACTGTGCGTCTTGGCAAATGCATCATACTCACATAAACGAAATATTGGTACAGACAAGGTGAAAATATACGGTTACTTGGAACAGATAAACGTTAGTATAATACACTGGGTCATGCGTGGATTGTAATAGGAACAATAGAAATGCAATGCACAGTACATGAAGACAGAAACAAGATAAAATAAACCACCAAAGGAAGTGTGTCTGTAGAGACCTGCCTTTCCACGCGGGTCAACGGCAGAATGGTCCAATAGTGCTAATTAGCATCCGATGGGGTGGAGAGGGAGTTACTCGATCGGCCTTCCTCTCCAGCCTGGTGGACACTGGTAGTTATGCGACTTAATGTACTCGAGGACGCGTTTGGTCGCTTTGTCCTCAAATGGCTTGTGTAGACACGCGAGGGCACTCTCAAAGCAAGCTCTAGCAACATCCCACTGGCCTAGCACATAGGCACGCATGCCCTGCAAATGATGGTAGCGGAACGCCCGGGAGTAGCCCTTTGTGAGCTCTGTCAGGGGCTTGTCTTCGACGAAGTAACCAATGCCAGCCTCCAGATCTTTAGCTTTCTCACGAGGCATGCCAAGTGGCTTATAATCATCGAGGAAAGCCTTCCAATTACCCATCGAACCCCGCCGGGTCTGGTTCGGCGTCCGCTGCTGCTGTTGCTGGTTGGGAGACCTTGCGTTTGGATTCGCAGTAATATCAAGCATGGTAGGTCTCAAGCTGAGGAACCGACGAAGCATTCCGCATACGCCTCCCTCTGCCTCTTGGTCCGCAGATGACTCGGTTGAGGCCGCTCGTCGCCTATCGTCATCCTCTTCTTCATCTTCATCTTCTTCTTGAGAGTTTCTAGTTGGCTGTGGTTGCATCTGGGCTTGCCCATCAACGGCCGCACCAATGATCTGAGAGACGAGCGCTGACTCTTTTCGCTCGACCACATTCGGAGGGTGCTTAGACCGGCCAGCAGTCTTGTTCAGCGTAGGCGCAATCTGCCTCGCGATACCAGAACCTCCTCCAACCGTGCTAGCTCGACCTCGACTTGACTGTGAGCTGATCATCTGTGTGGTCGTTGTCGAGGAAAAATTTGGCATCGTAGAGCTTGTAGTCAGCGTGCCCGACTCGGCCAGACCTCCTTGAGTTTTACCAGTTGAGGAGGTCACAGCGACTGACGCGTTGCCTTGAGCGCTAATGGGAGGAAGGGTCGGGCGAGTGAGCCTGAGCTCTGGTGCAGCGGACACGTTCGTTGACTTCCACTCATCGCCCGACACAGACATGTGATTGTCTGGTTCTGAAGTATTGGGCAGAGTATCAAATCGAACGTCGGCGAGGTCAGGCTTTGAGCAAGGTGGAAGAGCGCATTCCAGGCGATCTGCCGCATCTGAATCAGAATCCTGATTATCGATGTCCAAATGGGCACCTCCTTTTGGAATGAAGGCGATAGGAAGATCCACAGCAAGGGTTTGGGTGGCTTGAGCAGACAATTGATTGATCATATTACTCAGCGCAAGGGAGGATCTACGAACTAAATGCATTAACGATGTTGACTCGAACGGAGTTGCGTCACCCTCCTTTGGCTGATGGACAGACAAGCGACTCTCCTTGTCATCTTCGGGTGGAGGTCCTCCTTGAACTAATTCGTAAATGACTGCGTCAAGAATCATTTGGTAGTCAGGATGGTCATCACTATCTAGATAAAGCGATTTAATGAGTGTATCTCGCAACAAACGGATTAAGGTTGCATCCGTCTGTTCCTCCTCCGGTCGGTTCAGGAACTGGGAGCGGAAGAGGAGGAGCTGTACGTATTGCGCGCGCTTCTGTGGATTGTCTAGAATAAGCCATTCTAGGCAAACATCATGACAGTCAAACGTCCACACTTCCAGCGGTTCGTCACGACCAGGAACAATTAACAAGTCAACGGGGCGACACAATCTCACAACGTTAGGCGACAGCAGTGAGACAAACTCACCTGACATCAAGAGTCGTGCTCCATAATCCTTTGTCTGGGACTCCAAAGTCTCCGCGAGGTTAACTTCTGGCGACAAGTAAGATGCATCGACTTTGTGGCTCGAACCGATGGGCCCTTCGACGGATTCACCAGCATGAAGTCCAAAGCCCAATTTCACTTTGAAATCCTTATGGCGCTCTTGGATCTTCTTTAAGTTGGCGAACGATGCAACATTCGGGTCGGTTTGAATAGCCAGGCATGTGCGCACCGTACAGAAGAAGGCTTGATCTGCGAGATTGGTGATTTCTTCGCGGATGCGGTCAAAGCACATCCTGTCACCATCGTTTAAGCTATCATACCAGGTAAGCAATTTCTCCCCTTGTTCAATTTGTGTCTGTGTTGCTGTGTTATGCTCTGGAGTCACAGTCACCTCAACCACACCAGTCGGGTCTTCGCCACGATGGGGTGTGGGTAGTGTCGAAAGTGATCGAATCATAAGTGCACGGAAGGGATCGGGAGTTAGACCACGAACTGGAGGAGTCGGGGACAGTGCACGGGACGGGGACTCATGTGCGGCCAGTTGCAGACTGGCTGAGAGGCGCGGAGGGGGCGTACCAGCGGACACACGGGCTCCGGATGCCGATCGACGGTGTCCGGCTCCGTGGATGTCCAATGACCCACTTCCTCGCCCAGTGAATGCGTTGAGAGCTGAGGGATGAGGACCACTCTGGGGAGGATTAATCAGCTCGCTTGTCATGACAAGTCGTTTTGGTGCCTTGAGGAGCGGGAGCCTGATATAGTCAAGAATCGTCTTCACATTGATACCAAACTCCTGCTCAAGCTCGGCCATCTCAGGTTCAAGTGAAAAAGGATCTTGCAACTTGCCATCTTCACTCCTCCCAAGCTTCGCCAACCACTTCGAGGCTCTGCGCTGTGCAGCTTCCAGTTCCCAAACGAGTAAGAAGGCATCACCAACGTTTTTGTTCGGTGATCCGCCCGCTTGTTCAGCCTCCTCGTGAACAATGATTGCGATAGAGTTCACATAATCCATAACCTCTTCGCGTAAGCATTCGGTGGCATCTGTAAACTGTCGGATATCACTAAAGCTGAAGATGCTAAATACGCGTTTACCCGAGATAATTGGGTTAAACCTACCTGTGCTCAAGGCTGCGGTGATAATACGACTTCCAGCGCGACCGAAGACGCGCTGAATCATTTCGGCGAACTGGTACAAAGAGACGTGAAGTTGCTCGACCTCATTCAGCTTGTTGATGTTTTGACGTCCTCGCTTTTTCCACATCTGTTTACCTTTCTCTGTTGCTGAAATAGGATCCTTCTGCAGTTCGAGCACACTTGACATCATTTCTTCGAGTGGCCTAACGATCAGCTGGTTTGGTTGATAGGCAAAAAGTCGACCACCAACGATCAATACGACAAGGAGGATTCCAGTCAAAATTAACCAGAAGAAGTGCTCATTCCAAACCTCGTTCCTGAGTGAGTACACAATCTCGACCTGTGGGAGCGTTAAGGGATCAGGACCTTCGCTAGCATCGTTGGTAGTGATGAGTGGGCCTACACCAACATACTTTAGTTCTTGTCTCCGTACCGATGAGAGATCTATCTCGTCAAATAAGTAAGTTTGTGAAGTGTAATCGTTTTGCGGAATACGATAATAGAGAATTCGATTTCTTTGTCGGTAGTAGTCTCGAAGGAAAGCCAGATAATCTGAAATGCTTTGATCACTGGGTATGGCTCCCTCATCACGCGGAAATGTATAAACTAGCTGTTGAAGAGTTTCTGCGCTTCGAACCATTTCAGACGCCTCTCGAACTGGTTCCAGGTGTGGCAGAACCATGGCACAAACGACACAGAGCAACGCCATTCGAATAGCTGTGCGTTCGTTCAACAGTCTTCCAACATCACTCGCACCGATCGCACCGCGGGTCAGGAGCGCTTTATCATAGCCAACAACCTGCATCTGCTTCTGCTCCTCGGCGGCTGGCACGATCTTGGGATGGCCAAGAGAAACTGACGTCATCCCCGGCACGATTGGGCTTATTGGGTCAGACGATAAGGACGATGCGACAAGTGTAGGGTCACCAGGGTTTGGAGGTGATTGTTGGTCTTCGAGTTGGAGTGAATCATTAGCAGTTTGGGACTGCTTATTTTCGTCCGTGTCGTTAGTTTCGAGCCTGAAATTCCCAGTGTGCCGGAGCTTGATCGATTCACGTCCAAAAGTAGAGTTGCTTAGGCTGGTCGACGGGGCATTGGGACTTGTTGAGCCTACCGACAGCACTCTACTTAGACTACCCATCCGTTCAAACGTTGACGATTGCTGCAAATCCCGCATACTCTTCATCTGAGGATCAATATCGTAAACTTGTTTCAGGCGCCGTTCGGCTTGAGCTTCTTCAGCTTTAAGGATTTCCATCGCCTTACGATCTTGATTCCTTTGGATTTGCCTCAGACGTCTACGCTTGTTCAAGCGGATACGTGCCCAGGTTTGGAAAATCTTAATGATGCGGAAGTAGCGGAAATAACGCAGAACGGCTTCCGCAGACCTTTGAGTACTTCGCTGGTCAAGGATACGCAATGTGCTCAAAACACCGGCACTTCCACCGTCGAGGTCAAGTTCAGGTAAACCAAAAAGCGGGGTCCAAATCAAGGGGATATCAATCAACAGCGTCATTGTCGCAATCAAATCAGCAAAGAAGCCAAACGATAAGAAGAAGTCCTCAAATACCAGTGAAAGTACAACAATCTCCGCTGCGAAGAAAATGAACATGAGCAGGAAGATGTACTCGAATGCCTTGTCATGACTGTTATCTGGTGACAGAAACTTCGCTGCGTGCAGGATAAGCGTGAGGATAGTCAACGCCATCGTAAATGTGAAGTAACGAAACGTCAGCATCGCACCACTTACGTAGTAACTGCATGGCAGCCGCGCCACAGGAGAGGCGCAGTAAGTTGTCTCCTTGGAGCGTGCATAGCCACCTTCGTTATCATCCTTGGCGTTGAGTTCATCCTCAAGTTCAGAGTCGTCGTCTTCTTCATCGTCGCCATGCTGATCCGTTCGGTCGAACTCACCATCATGTGTGTGCTTGGGCTTGCTGGGTGCTGGCTTGGCTCCAGCAGAAGGCTTTGTCTCGAGGGGATCTTCCTTCTCCGGGCCCAGTTTGGAGAGTGCAGCCATCTCCAGCTGACCAGACTGGAGCAAACTGCTCATGGCCACCGACGTGTATCGTAAACGCCAGATAGCCTCGCCACACCGCACTCCGAGGGTTGGGAAAACGGCCAACCAAGGTCTTGCTAAACGTATCCAAGGATGCGGAACAATTTTGGACTGAGTTTTCGCTCGAGTTAAGGGACTTCTCTGGACCAAAAGCTACCCACAGGATGAAGTCAAACTGCTGTTGGTAAATGACACACTTCTTATACCAATTTCACCCCTCTTTCGCGTGATACACCACGTTTTACACCGCTGTAGAGACCCTGGAAGCTTCGACCAATTTTGGCCGGATTGGGCTAAAGCGGATCTGGTCACTTCGAGAAACGCTTCGAGCTCACGCTACATGCCGTTCAACAGCGAACTTACAAACGGCACTAGTGTAGTTTATTGAGGAAGCTCATCTTCAGCCACGCATACAGCTCCTATGGGCATGTAGATGAGCTCATCTTCATGGGAGCTCTGCAAAACCATGTGAACCTCTTCAAACGCCGGAACCACTGCATAAGGCCGAAAGCCTAATCTAAGGAAGAATCGCATGGAGGGATCTATACAAGGTGAGACAGGGAAGAAAACCATCTCAGGGTAAGGTTCAATGTGGAGTGGCTTGGACAACGGGGACAATGCCATTGCTGTAGTAGCTGCAGATCCTAGACCTTCAAACGTACAGTTGCTCTGAACAAGCTTGACGACAAATCGTGATATGGAAAGTACTTTCGGCCCATACTCGTTAATGATAATAGAGACGGCTTCATGGGCGTAGCCCTTCCTTCGATATTGAGGATCCGCTATCATGACGCCAAGCTCACCGCAACGGACAGCCAGTGTTGCACCTTCAACATCCTTACGAGGGACTCGGCTAAGCTCTGGCCTCAGTTGCTGGTCATGGTCGTTCGCCAATTGTGCAAGCATCTGGAGCCGTGTCTCGTCAGGCGCATTTTCTTCTGCTGTTGCGACCTCATCATCGTCTTCGTTCGTTGCCTGGAGGTCTGCAGCAAGCGAAATAGACACATCGCCAATAGCGAATCGGGAACTGATCTCTGAGAGTGCGAGCTTCTCGAGTGCACCTGGCCTTACAGTGACGAATTTGCCCATGGAGCACGTTGTCCGAGTGCCAGGTACCGTACTGTGGCCACCTACCCCTTCCACGGCCTCTTGTAGAGAGTAGACGTCGAACTGACCCAGGTCCGTGGAGCTCTGCTTTGCGTCTGCCTCTGTTCCTTGCAGACTCAGCAGTTCGGACTCAAGCGCTACCTTGTCAAGAATGATGAAATCGTGCAGAGCAGGCGTGAATTGCCACCGCCTCTGCACATCGTAGTGCTCATCGAGCGGAATTTCCTCCGAAGCTGTTAGATACCTCAGCTCCGGATCTTTCAGCCATTCGTTGAAGCGAGGTACGTGATGCGGGGCATATGGAACGAGGATTACGCGTTTTCCAACATAAACCTTGCGTTTGACACGATTTGTTACGGCATGCAATGAGACATCCGCGAGATCTCGACTCATGATCAATGTAAAAGATAGTTAGGGTTCACTCAGAATCAAGTGCAGTTTTCGAACGTTCCACTGCCACTACATCGAATTTGACACGTCTTAATGTCACAGGATAGTGACAAACTACCCGATATATCGTCACTTTTTACGTCAGATCTGCAGATGGGTGGAAACCAATCGAAGGCCGAGCAGGGGGATTCAGACCTCGACGACTTACCCGACGTCAGCCCAGTTGGTGCATGGCGCGGTGCTCAAGGAGCAGTTGCGACCACCTCCAACACGTCTAATGAGGTCTATAACTCGGGATCAAGTGACGATGATGACGAGGAGAGCGATATTGAAGATGACAACATCGACATGCTCACTCGCTCCGAGTACAAAGCAGATGGATCAGCAAGGCGCACGCTGAATCTAGACGATTTCGCCAACGTCCGAGTAACTGAGACTGTCAAGAAGCATAGGGAGCGCAAGGATCGATTTGTCAATCAGTACCGACGCATCCAAATGGTTGGTCGAGGTACTTTCGCTAAAGTCTACTTGTATGAAGACACGAGTGTTCGGGAAGGCAAGAGCTATGTCGCGATCAAGCACTACTCCAAGCGAGAGCTCATGCGAAAGAGAGAGTACTCACAGAGTGGTGGTCGCTTCGGCTTTACTACCGCGCTTGACAAGGTGATGAAGGAGATCGAAGTGCTTAAGCACATCGGCCCACATTCAAACATCTGCAGACTACTCGAGGTGATAAACAGCCCGAAGTGTGATACACTATACCTCGTCACGGAGTGGTGTGATCGCGGGGCAGTGGCGGAATGGGTTCCGCAGCGGCTTGAGTACCGTGCAGGTAAGCAGGTTGGATTGCCCGCCTCGGAGGTCCGAGGCATAGTTCGAGGCGTAGCTAATGCACTGGTTCATCTCAAGTCGCGCGGAGTATTGCACCGCGACATTAAGCCTGAGAACATCTTGCTGGACGCTGATGGCGTTGTGAAGGTTTGTGACTTCAATGTTGCGAAGAACCTCCCACCAGAGGCACAAGAGTCAGGCATGATTAATGAGACCGCGGGTACTTACCACTTCTACGCGCCTGAGCAGTGTGAGGAGGAGAAGCAAGAAAGCGTGCAAGACAGCCAGATCACAGCTGCTACGTCTGGCTCCCCTGCATCTACAGGTTTCAATGGCTACGCTGTGGATGTTTGGGCGCTAGGTGTTACCGCCTTTGCGCTTCTCAGTGGATGTGTCCCATTCCTACCACGTTACACTGAGGAGATCATTCAGCGAGAAAAGCTTCAGGGCCAAGTTAAGCCTGGAGACGCAATTATCGGATACGGTGGAGCATCTGTGGCACTGTTTGAGCTGATTGCCAAGGCTGTGCCGGAGTACCCGCCCACAGGAGAAGGCAGCAACTACAGGGCAGTGGACACAGAATCGAAGCAGTTCTTGGAGAGGATCCTTGTGCGGGATCCCAAATTGCGTCCATCCGCAGAGCACATTCTGGCTGACCCTTGGGTGAGCTCTGATAGGGAATAAAATGAGTCGCGGTGCCTGCGGTTAAGCTTCAAGTCTATCACGATCAAGTTCAAATTAAGGCCTTTGAGCACATTTCCAGGGATTGTAAATCTCGCGATCAGTCACGGCACTCTTCGTGAAAACTCGGTAGTAAGGCAGAAAACATCCATATATGAGCCAGTTATCGACTTCACGTGCTCCGCCCAAGGGCATTCTGAAGAATTCCAACACAAAACGAGTTCGGTACGTATAACTGACGCTTGCGCTGAGACATCGCCCATGTGCATGGTCTACCTGCCCTAAGCTTGCCTCATTCTGATCCATTCGTCTTTTCTACAATGCATGTAGCCAAAATAGCACCGAGTCAGGCGTGCATATCGACTGGGATGAGGCGAATCTGCGGCAGAATGAGGAGGAGAAGGTTCCAAGGATGAAGGTCACGGAACCCAAAACGCCTTACGTGAAGGAATCGATGGAGCCTCAGGAGCCAATGAGTGACATCGAGCTCGAGGAGGACATAACAGCACACATTCAAGTCGGTTCACCTGCGTCCTCGACCACTTCCTCAATGGATGTCTACGACAAGTCCAGGCCCAAACGCCGAGGTAGTGTGAGTCTTAGCTCCGAGGACGAGCACTACAAGGACAGCGACAGCGAACTGACGGAGGCTGAACGTCTGCGCAAGGCTAAATTCGAGAACGTTCGTAAGGCCCACTACGGTATGAATGCCGCAGCGCTGCTCAAGAAGCGCTCGTTTGACGCTGGCGATAGCAGCGAGGAGGATAGCGGTTTTGAAGAGAATGCCGGTCCCAAGGCCAACGAGCAGGGAAGAGATCGCGATGACGATCTTGATGACGAGGATGAAGATGACTATGACCTGAACGCGCCTGTGGCTCAGGAAAAAACGGAACCTGAGCAGGAGCCCGACCAAGCACGGTCCAAGTGACAAGGCGTGTTCCAGAGGGATTAAATAAAAAAGTCAGAACGAGATAGTATACGTGTTTCGCCAGTGTCTAGGGCACGTTCCATCATTTTGCCCCGGCAGACAAAGATTATGCACTCATACTAATCGGTGCACAGCTTCATATAGCTGGAACTCCAGGGAACACAGTGTACCGGCACCCTATCCAAAGAGCTCCAGCGAATACTATTTTTATTTTTCCAGACAAAAATAAAAAATGCAGGACAAAAATAGATCGAAAAATGGGAAAAAGGACTTGAAAACACAATCGTGAGCCGTCGAGATAGAGTGAACCGCCATGCTACATTGAGAGTCGGGACGATACTTAGGTAGAGCTTATGCAGACAACTCATTTTATCTCCGACACTCCTTGCCATGCCGTGCTTGTGCGTGTAGGACCCCTTCCGAAATACCCACTCATGGGAAACATTTGTGCTGCACTTTGTGTGTGCCAGATGTGCTGCCGCTCGTCGGGTGGCGGTGAGGAGGCGCGCGCAAAGACTGAACCAGGTTCGCGTGTCCCATATGTGATCCTATTCCTTGTCATTGCCGCGCTCTCTGTGCTCGTCCGCTACTGGCAAGGGCTCTCAATCAACCTCTTCATCACCAGTCTGAAGCTCTGTGACAGCACACGTTGCGTAGGCTACGGCGCGGTCTTCCGCCTAACGTTCGCATTGGCGCTGCTCTATGGACTCCAGAGTCTGGTTTGTAAGGTCAGCTCTCAGCCCAGAAGTGCAGATCGTGATTTTTGGTGCCCCCGAATTATCGGGTTGATTCTTCTGATCTTCGCTTGCTGGTTCATTCCCAACGACTTCTACGAGGTGTATTCGCATTTCGCACGTACTGCTGGTGCGATTTACCTCTTCTTACAAATTGTAGTTCTAATTGATGCGGTCATAAGATTCCAAGAAATGCTCATCGAACGCGAGATGAAGGCAGCTATTCTTGGAATCAGCCTTGCATGCCTTGGCGGTTCGTTGACCCTCCTGATTTTTCTTTTCAAGTGGTTTGGGGGCTCTGGCTGCGGATTGGAAAATTTCTTCATCTCCTTCACCATCGTTCTAACCTTGGTCTTCTTGCTGCTGTCTGTATCTAATCTCTCTCGTCATGGCATCATGCCGGCTGCTGTGATGTGCCTGTACTGCTACTATGTTTGCTACTCTGCGCTTTCGTCGAGCGAGAGAATGAGTTGCAATCGAATCGGCTCTACTGAGGTAACTCAAGTCATTATTGGTATGATCTTAACAATTCTGTCGGTCACATACTCCGCATATTCTCTTGCTACCGGCTTCGAGGAGAAGAAGTCCGCAGACGTTCCGTTGGCTCCTGAAGATGCTGAAGCTGGTCGAAACAGTGATGACAACGCTTCTGAGGGCAGCGATAAAATCGTAGTTCCCCCCGCTACGACTCAGATTGAGGTACGCGTGTTGAAGAGAAGCGGTCTTTCTTCCTTCATCTCAGTCTCACACATTGCGAATTTTTTTTCCCTCCTCCTTCGTCCCCAGCCTCTCGCAGTAGAATTTTTTTTTGTCTCCACTTCAAGCTGAGTCAAAGCACTGTGCACTCACTTTTTGTTTCCCTCTGTGTCTTCGCGCCATCTATAGGTCGTCTCTGACGAAGAAAGAAGCAAGTTGTGCAGGTTCCACCTGCTCCTTGGGTTGGCTGCTATGTACATGTCCATGGTCTTGACTAATTGGGGATCAGCAAAATCTGTAAGTTATCTTCCATCCTGCTAAGCTGTACATTGGATCTATATCTGGAAGTATACGCGGCGTACGTGCATTAGTTGAAACGGTGCCGTTCTAACTGTACATTGTGTTTTCTATTCTATTTGATATAGCCGAATAACCCTAATGTAGACGTGGGAACTGCGTCTATGTGGGTTAAAATAATTTCTCAGTGGTGCACTGCTCTGCTCTACACTTGGACCTTCATCGCTCCGAAAGTTTGCCCGAACCGCGACTTTGACTAAAGGAATATGCTAATGCAGCAGCACAGACCATTGCGATGCCAGCCCACTGGTAGCTATCAAAAAAATGCTGGAAAAATAATGTTGAAATGACCATAGACAAGAACTTGCGTACAGTGTTGATAGTCGTTGTAGTGAGCGCAGTCGAGTGTGTGGCAACGTCATATACTTGGATAATACACATTGTTTGAGAGATAATCGCAGCAATCAGGGCCAGAACGGCAGGAACCTGGATTCGGTCGTATGAAAGGGCCACAACAAATGTGGCCGGTGCCATACAGTACAACAATAGCAAGGGCATGTGTGGGTTGAAGAATAGTACCACCAGGGCCCATGGCGAGACCTTCAAGGGCGATGCCTGCGCCCATCTTATTGCCGAATCTTTAGCCATCGTCAATGCGAAAAGCGAGATTGGTAGTGACATTAAATTCGTCATAAATACAGGCTCCAATGGATCCGGACCATGTTGTGCCAGTGCTCTCTGCTGTACGTTGCCTGCGAAAGCGGAGAAAATGAGACCGAGCAGGATCTTTGCGATTCCTATATCCCAATTATGTAGGATGGGAGGTACTCCGGCCACGCATGAAGTGCACTGTTGCATAGCCTTTTGCTTATCCGATAAGCTGAACATAATAGTCCCGATGGTTATGATTATAACAGACACCAGTTTAGTTAGTCCCGGTCTGTAGCCAAATCCAAAATATCCAACAATGAGCGTCATGGGCAGCCCACATGACTTGACAATTGTGTGCACTGGCACAGATATCTATATCATTGATGTGCACAAATTTGTTACGCAACTAGGTAAGTCTTGCTGTGGGAAGCGGAAAAATTTTGCATCGTTGCTCGTTTCCAACTTGTGGACGTACCTCATTGGTATAAGCGGAGCTGTTGCAGGCCGAGGAAAGGCCAAACAGCACACCCAGCAATGCATATGTTTTCAGCGGGACTCTGGTTCTAAAGCATGACAGCCCTCCATTGAACTTGGACGAAGTGAGCAACGTCACGAGGATGACTTGTCCAAGCGAGATGATTGCCGAGCTCCGATTATCGACGCTAGAGGGGAGAAGATGGGAGCCGACCACAGATGCATTAGGAGGCAAACATCTGCATTGGGCGATATGCTTCACAGCATTTCCATTGCCGTCTTCTTAACGTGGTCAGTTACACGTACTCATTAACGATCTCTAGAATCGCATTGTGCAGGCAGCACCAGTAAAGTGTCTTCAGAACAAGCGAGGGGTTGACTGTGTGATCCAGCATATCCTGAAATCCTGCTCTGCAGCGTGCATGGGTGCAGATTATCGAAGCTCCCGCGCAATCAATGCCTTAGATCTGGCGATTCTGCGGTGTCGTTATTTGTGCATGTCAGCAAAGTTTTTCTTTGACCGTTTTTTTTTTCAAAAATCAGGCCCGCGGTCGAGCAGAGGGCTTGCCACACACCCTGCGTGTTTTGAGAAGATGCCCGCAGCCTAACGCATATTCTTATGCAACGCATTGTATTACACCAATGGGCAAGTATACACGTGTCCCGTGAGTGTGTAAGGTCTTTAAAACTGTATCGCCTCAGGCACACTCGCATTTATTTATTTATTTATTTATTTATTTTTTTTTTTTGTGTGCTAAAAGCCTGAAAATCCAAAATGATTGACTGATCAGCCTGGCTCTCGTCATCAGCCACACGATCCCTGTTGACCCCTTGGTTTGTTGCAACGTAATTTCCAGGCTGCATGCTCACTTCCTAGTAGGTATTTCGAGCTCGTGTTCTCTTTGGTGAAACAGCCGCATCCGGTGCATCCGGTAGGCCCTGTGCAAATCCGACGAGTGACCATGGTCACGGACCAGATCTTGAGATTCAAATTTCCACACCTCGTCACTATAGTAGACAGGACGCCATATGGCCGACGTGAGGGCGTCCCGAGTCAACTACTTTCGCAAACTACGAGCAGGCGGTAGGTATACCTTATTCCAGTCATGAGGCGCTGCATGGCATGCTTGGATTCCTTGGTATCGTATACTCACGAAAAGTCGCCTTCTCCTGTGAACAGTGCACACCAGTGGTGTTCGCTGGCTGGATGAAGGTTGTCTCAAGTGGCTTTACTGCACCAGATCTGTCTCAGATCTGCGAGCTCTCTGGTATGCAACGACGAGCATGCGCTTATTCGTTTGTCTTCCTGAACCACTACTACCCCTGCCCCCGCTCACTCGTTTAGAGCCGCTCGATGAATCACCTCGTGACGTTTACACGCAAGCTTCTAAGCCGGTTGAGGATTCGACTTCAGTGGTTGCTACATCACACCATCAGGGCGTATTAGGGGTAGCGCCTTCCACAGCCAATTCTATGCTCGCCAACCCATCACTAACTACGCTCCCACCACCTCAACCATCTGCATCAGAACCCCCAGTACTGAGTGCTGGTGACACGCCGATGCGTGAGGGGATGCTGAGTGTGGTCAATAGCCTTGCACCTACTCCCGAACTTTCCATTTCGGACGATTACGATGATGATTTTGATACAGAGCTTCCAGCATCCGCAGCGCCTGCTCCTGCAACGACGGCAAGCACTACAACCAAGCCAGCCGTGACAGCTGCGAACGATAGTGCACTCACTGCCACAGTGTCGATCAGCCCCAGACTCCGGAACACGTCGAACTCCAGGCTGTTCTCGAATGAACCTGCTTCGAGCCTTACACCTCAACCGGTAGCGCATTCGATATCACAACCAAGTTCTGTATCGGCATCCGGAAATCCATCCGCTGTCGCGAGTAGCAAGGACCCTAAGGCTTCAGCAGAAGTTGCCGACGAGTTCGAGATTGAAATCGAAGACACGGACGAAGCCGCAAAGAAACCTGAGTCCACAAATCCTCAGAGTGCCGTTGGAGAGAGCTCCGCATCAAGAGCGGTGACAGTAGATCCCCAGACCCTTCCACAACCAGAAGCGCCCTCGAAGTCGTTGCAGTCTACATTCCCACACAATGTACCATTTTCTACTCAAGAACCGTCAGTGATGCCACAAACTACCGCAGCTAGTACGAGTCCTGGAGCACTTTCAAGTCCAGTCCAGGTAGCGCAACAGAAAGGAGTGGTTACACCACAGATGCATCGTGAGGATACAGAGTCACGCATAAGCAGTAGCACCAGTGTCCCGGTTGCAATTAGTCAACCCATTGGCATCGAACCTACCCCGGCTTCGAGTTCGCTACCGCTGAGCCCGGGTCGTGCAGCGCAATCACCTTCCCCATCGCCCAATCAAGCAACTATGACTGGGACTACTGCTCCAGCTCATACCAATCCTCCCAGTCTGCAGAATCAACTAGGACATGCTCAAGCAAGCGACCGCTTGAGGCCCACATCGCTACAGGACCTCCCTCCGCCACAGAATCCAACGCCGAGTACCCTGCCGCCACTGATGCCTGCGACGGCTCCTGGTGTATTGCCGAGTGAGTTATCGAGTATAACGCCAAGTCTGCCCCAACTGACATCGGCCACGACATCACCTCTTGTCCCCTCCACATCAGGGATAACATCTCACCCAGTGTCACAAATTCACCCGCAAGGTCTTTTACAACCACAACCACTTCAGCCTCAGCCATTGTCACAAACTTTAACCGCCCAGGCGCAATTTCCTCAATCTGGCCAACCTGTGAGTGCTCTAACTCAGCCACCATTGCCAACTGCTTCGTCCACGCTCCCGCAAACCTCTATGCACTCACACCCCCCAAATGCTCTCATGCAACCGCAGCCACTGACAGCGCTTGCGCCGGCCCAGCCTTTACCACAACCACAAGCGACGATGTCCAACGGAATGTCCCCAAAGGGAACAGCTTCCCAACAGGGTGTACCTCTAGGAGCGCCTATGCCTGCGGTTGTAGCACCAGCGCAACCGCCAGCTCTGGCCAAGTTATCACCCGAAGGTAAAGAGCTCTTGGAATTGCTTAGTAAGCGTCCAGCTGTAAAGCCTGGTGCGACACGCGTGAAGCATAAGGATGGTTTTGGCTCTCGCGTTTTTCGCTTCCATCACAGTGCGGTAGAAGCTCAAGAGAAGAAGACGAAGGCGATCCAGAAGGTGCAGAGAAGGACAGACATCAAGCTAGAATCGAAGCATGACAAACAGGAAGTCGTTAAGGCGATTAAGAAGGAATGGAATTCAGTGTATACAACGCCTGCACGACGCAAAGAGCTCGAACAGCGGATAAATGAGTTCCTGCTTAGTGAGGGTGTAGATTTGGCTGCGCTCGAACAGGACCAACCCCAGTACACGTACGTTGACGATCCTTACCGTTATGCGCGACGTGAGCAGCCGCCATCGAACGCATTCGAGAGGGTTCTTACGGGGTCGGAATTGAATCTCGTTCTACAGCAATCGTTTACTCCGACCCGAGCCGCTCCGACCCCGCAAGATGCTTCAGCTCTCAGTCAGTTTCCAAGTAAAGGATCTTTGGTGACGCCGGTCGTGTCACAGGAGCCAAGCGTAGATGCACAAGTCAAGCCACAGGCTCAAAGCCCCTTGGTAGTTGAGGCCGGTCTCGAAGCAGCCAAAGAACTGCCAGCAGAGGCAGGTCTCAAACACAAAGAAATGCAGCGAAGCATAGCTCCGTATCCAAGCGAAGCAGAGCCCCTTGAGGACTCACTACGACGAGTCGAGCTCCAAGTATTCCAAGTGTTGAGTGGCCTTGCTAAGCTGGATCGCACAACATTACGGAAGCTTTTTGAAGGATTAGGTGAGTCACGGCCAGGAGCGCCAGACAGGCCAGTATCAGCTGCAAAACCATGCTCAGCGGTACCAAATCAGAGTCGCGGACCCGCGGATGCGACTGCAGTCCCAGTCCGTCCCACAACGGCTCCACAGGACCGGCTCAGCCATGTTCGAGTGACCACGAACAAGTCACCTTCCCAGACATCATCGGCCCGTATGGCGGTATCGTCACCATCAAGGATGTCCCAGCCCGTGGCAACAGAGTCGACTGCTTCGACCGAGGTACCTGAGATCTTATGTCAGGTATGTTCGACAGAACCAGCCGTATATGTATGTGGAGTGCTCCATGGACCTCTCAGATATGCGCCAAGTTGTGGTGGAGTTGCCATGTGCAAGCGAGATTGGGCAGAAGTGCATGCGCCTGCGTATATGGCATCTCACAATCCCCAGCCCGTTACTTTGGAGTATTGGCAGGCGACTGTTGAAAACAGCGCCGAAGGAAGCGCGAGGCCTCTGACAGGTCGTAATCGAGTGCAACCGCGTCTCCGAAACGCGCAGGGAGACGCCTCTGGCACGGGAATGACGTCATATCATTCGACCTGCACCCCACAGACCATGTCCTCTCCCTCCAGAGCCTCAACGACCCTGAGCTCTGGTGGACGAGGACCGACAACTACGGCGCAGGTTGGGGCGTTGCGTGAGACGATTCTGAAGGAGGAACGTTTGATGACCGCTGTGCACCGACGACCATCTGCCCAAAGTCAAGGGCCTCCGGTCCGAAATCGAGAGTCAGTCGCAACCGGGGGCGCTCTAGGGGTCCAAGTTGGCAATCGATTGTATGTGTAGGCACCATTAGTCCGCTTGAAAGCAAGCAAGTTGAAAGCTGGGATGAGTGCTTCCCTACAAAGACGATCCGTACTGCGGACCCAAGTGATTCGGCGTCTCACCAGACGGGAGCAACAGGACATGACTCGTCTGGGGATGGACAAGACCATAAATTGCAGCATATTTCCAGGTTCACTGTATCTCGTGCTGACGCGCATCTCGTAGCGCGGAAATCACATAAAGAGAGTCAGTTATCCAAATACGCCCCTAGGGCCGTGTGAAAACCCGCGAAAATGCCAATAGCGCGTCTACAAGTCAGCGCATTGATTCTCTGCTGGGCGTTCGTGAGCCTATTGCTGCCCGAGCTAGGCCATTGCGACCAGTTTCAACTAGGTACGTTAGTTTTTAACGCATACCACACCGCCTTGCACGCGCCAGTTGGTTATTTCTAATCCTTACTCTATCCATTCATCCAATATAGATGTCATTTATCGAGATGAGAGGAGCTTGGTTCGAGGAGATTGGATTTCCAAACACGTACGTAGTGACTCTGTGGGTAGCCTCACCCGTCAGATTCGTGAAACGCGCTATTGGTTGCACTACGGTGTATTGCCTGGGGCGAGCCTCTCACATACGTTTCGGCCTTCGCACTATATATTGAACGATATAGAAATATGACTTTGACGATATCCTGGATTCTACCGTGGAGATCACACCAGAGGTGAATCCACATCTCAAAAGGACAATTCAGTTGCACAATCCATCAGTAATTTCACTTGCTGTCGTCACCAACAAACAGCAGCTCATTCGTGAAATTGTCAAGACAGTTAGGGCTCGGAGAGGAAATTCAGAGGCTTCTAAGCGGTGGCTTGAAAAGCAGCTCTCTGGTATTTCCGGCCGCTATACACTTCAGAAGTTATCCCCACTTCATCTCGCAATTGTTGCATGGGCTCCATTAGATATGCTAAAACTGCTGATTGACCTGGGTCATGATGTGAACTTAGTCAATGAAGTTGATCGAAGACTCGATCCTTTGATGCTTGCGGCCAACTTAGGCGACGTTGAGACTTGTCGAATTTTAGTCGCCAATGGAGCACACCTCGATATGGTGACACGATCAAGTACAGTACTCGCACCAATGCATCCGATTCATGCGGCTGCAATGGGCAACCATATTGAAGTGGTAAGGTACTTCGTTCAGGAAGCTGGTGTTTCACCTGACATCCAATTCACTCCTGGCTTTGGAGAAACTCCCTTGCATGTTGCAACGCACAGAGGCTACTTTTCTCTCGTGAAGGTTCTAGTCGAGGAGTTACACGCAAACTATGACGCTGCCAATAGCCAGGATAACCACAAGCCTTATACCATTGCGCTGCAGTTTCATCGCGTCGAGATCGCCGCATACCTTAAGTCGCTTTATGAGCGTGATAACCGTACTTTGCCCACCCTCAGCGACGTACTCCCAATTGGGGCACGGCCGCCTTCGCCTCCGGTCTATACCGCGCCCGAACACCGTAGGGAACTTTAGCATAATGAGCTCTATGAGAGTGGAGGCACTTGACTACATAAGTACCACTGTATACTAGCGAGGTTAATTGCAATAAAGCTGACGCAAAGTACCTCTCGAGAAGATCAAATACCACCTCTCCAAACTGTTCCGCGGTGAATCTAGTATCGGAGAGAAAATGAATGCTCCACTCCGCGGACCAGCAGTTTGGGTTCCTCTGGCATGCGATCCCCAAGCAACCTCATCGCTGACGCAGGTTCCCAGTGGTTGAGGGGTGCACCACACTTACATGGCTCTGTGGGGAGCCATTCACCCATCGTACGTGTTCGCGCCTTACATCTCTTGCAAGCAAAGAATCGAATCTCACCTTCACGTTCGAGAGACTTGTGCTTCCGTGCCACACACGCTGCCGATAATGACGGACGCCACGTGCCGTAGTTCAGGCAACCTGGTTCATCGCAGGCGAACAGCTTCGTCGATTTGGAGGTTTGTTTGCTGAGCGTTTCCTCAAGCTTCTCAGCATGAATGACCTTGTCCAATCTTTGTTGGAGACGTTGGTTGTAATCCGCCTCGAGCAATTCACGATTTCGGGATGTCGCACTTTTTGCTGCCTCGAGCTCCTCTTTAGACATGTTCGCTAAGAAAATGTCTAGGCCTTTAGTTGGCTGTGACTGCTTGGTTTTGGTCGGCTCGGCAGTGGGTCGTAGGCCGGCCATGCCCTGGTTTCGTTGTTGTTTGATCGATTGAGTTGAAGGTGCCCTCGATGATGCTCCTTCAGAGCAGGATCCGGGACTAGTCGAGAGTGGGGACTCATCATCCGAGTCTGAGTCGTCTAATGTAGGCTTCCTCTGTGTGATGCAGGCTGCTTGCAGCAGGCCACTCCTTGTGTAGACCGAGGTTGAGAGGGGCCGGACACGCTTGATAATAGGGACAGAGTGTGCCAAAACCTCCGACTTGGGTTCTGGATGACTACGCTTCACTGCGAGGAGCTCTGCTGCTCGAACCCGCGCCTCTTGCTCTTCAATGGTGGGGCCAGTTGGACGTGTGACAGCTTGCCCATGCTTCTCCTCCACTCGTAACATTTGAGTCCTTCTTTCCCTCTCTGCTTCAGCTTCCTGAATGAACTTTGGCGCGAAGAACTTTGGTTCGGTATAGGCTAGCTCATCGCCTGTGGTGTAGGCGGAGCTGACAGCACTCGCAATCTCATCTTCAAGTCCTGTGAGTTGAACAGGGGCCGTTGTAGAAGCAGTTGCGGCGACTCGACCAACTGAGAGATCAGATTGACCCCCATGAAATGACGTGCTCCGAACAACCTCTTGCAACTTTGCTAAAGACACATCGATAATTTGAGGCGTCGATGAAGCGGTTCTCAGACCCTTAGCTCCAAGATCGACAGCTAGACCTAGGCTTCCAACTCGTGCTGTGCTTGCCGTCTTAGGAGCAGGAGCAGCTGCTGGCGGAGGGCGTGAGGTTTGGAGTTTTTGTGCTTCTGCGAATTCTGATGTTCCCTGAAGTGGTGCACTAAACATCGAGGAGAAAGTGCTCGGTTTCTCAGTTGACTTCGGCTTTTCTGGAGCTGCTCCACGGGCTTTAAACATCTTGTTAAGCTCCATCGATAGCTTCTGGTTGCCTTGGCCGCCCGCGTACTTAGTGCTTTGAACTGTTGAGGAAGTATTACTCTGAGATCTTGGCGTCGCGGGAGCTGAGCTAGGAGGCGCCGCTTGTGGTGAAGTTTTCGTCACAGCCGGCCCAGGGCTAACACGTGCAAGCGCCAGACTATTGCCTGCCCTTGATTGGACGAGGCTAGTAGGCATGCTTGATATTGCGGGTTGTGGCGACTTAGGACCTTGAGAGATTTGTTCGGTAGACTGGCTGACAGCTGGGACGGGTTTTGCCGTCGCAACTGGAAGTTGGCCACCTGCCGCTGCTAATAACCTGCGACTATAGACACTGCCGTGTACGGCCAGCTGCGGCTGGGCAGACTCTGCGGCTGTGCCAGAACTAGTGCTTAGAGTCGACAAATCGCCCTTTGACTGGCCTTGTCGATTCCCTGAAGAATCCAAGGGTGTGGACCGAACGCGTTCGTTCCCCTTTTCCCCATTCTCCTCAAGTTCTAGCAATGGATCATTGAAGCGCTTCCCCTGTTTTCCTGCGTTCAGAAACATCTTCGGGTCATTAAACTTGGCAAGGGCTTCATACTCTTCGGATGAGATTGCAGGGGTGTTCGCTGTTGTGTGCAGAGGGCTCTTCTGGGGCGATGGCTTCGGGGCACTAAGGTCGTGGACGGCGTTAATACCCAAATTGACTGCACCGCTTGCGCGTAACGGATCAAAAAGAGGATTTATACTTCTGTTCAAGTCCATCCGATTGGCACGGAAAGATGCGTATTCTTGCTTAGCATGGGCCAAGCAGAGCTCTGAGATGTCCTTGTTAACGATTTCGCTGCAATCTTTTCTGATCCCATGGCTATCAATCGAAAAGCCCCTGCATGTTCCAAAGGATACAGCTCTCCCAACGCATATGACTTGTTCAGGATGGCTCACACTGAGGGTGATCCGCAACTGATTGACAGCTTTAGATGAGGCAAAATTCTGACCTTGCTCTTTCTGAACTTTTGGTGCTCCAACATAGATCAAAGTCCCCTCTTTCTCACGTAAAAGCTCCGTGAAGGCACGCCCAAATACGAAGAGTGAAACTACAGTGTACTTCATATCATAGATCTTCCAGACGCTGTACTTATCGCCATTCTTCGTTGTTCTAGAGATCCGTACGCAGAGTCGAAGAAGGTGAGCAATAATCAGCGACCGAGCGTCAATTGCAATGCAGCATCGATGCCCAGTTCGGCTCGAGGACAAATCATCATACGTACAGCGGAGGACCCTTGTGGGCGATGACTCCGAACGTCGCCCATTTGACGCCTAGGTCTGTGTTGGGACGAATTTGGGTGAGAGGGATGACTTGCAGAGCTACACGATGGAAAGAAAGGGAATGGAAGATCAGTGCCAGCCAAGGGGGATCATCTCAGGCCATACAAGCATGTTGAGTCCGCATGGAACCAAGCGGTGCAGATCATGGTGCTGGCTGCAAGGAGACGAACAGACTACTCGGAGGGGGTTATCCCTCGTCGACGTCTTGGTTCGGATCTTGGTGCGAGCCAAGCGAACAAGGACAGCAAAAATCGTGGGAAGCATCGCAAATGTGCCGGATCCACACATTCTGGCAGTGACCGACGTACCGGAAAGTCGCACTTCAAGTGTGGCGGGAGGGAGCCGCAAGTCTTCAGTGCTGATCCTGCATTGTGAGTATTTCTCCGTAATATGTGACTGCTTCGGACGTTCCACTGGAACTTCCTCAACAGCCGTGGCTGATGTCTGCATCTGCGAGACGGGCAGTCGCTAGCACTTCCTAGATCTCGCAAACCAGCTGCCCGGCACACATGTCGAGTTTAAGTGATTTTCACGACGACAGAGCGGTTCTGGTCGCAGGACTGAACACTTTGGGGATGTTCTCCCTTGAGCTTTGATGCAATGCACTCGGCACATGTGCTTGCGCAGTTTCCAGGTACTGGAGTACTTGTACGCGAAGTTTGCAGACTTGTCACTCTCAGCACATGCATGTACATCGAGTGCAATATCAGCTCTGCCAGGTTTGCGCGGTTTCTCGAACCCACGAAAATTCCAGAAGCAGGCGGATGGGTTCACCACCTTCAGCAAATGGCAAGGACCAGGAGCAAAAATCAGGAAAATACCGCAAAATTGCCGAAAAATCACGAAAAATCATTTCCGCGAGAAAATGGGGAAAAATAGGGAAAAATGTGGGAAAATAGGTCGCAATATGAGAGAGTTTGGAATGCGCGTTTGAGGGTATATATGAAGTGCAGGCGCCATGTAATCCACGCAATTAGATGTATCTCGCTGTTGTTCATAGGTCTCTATGATTATAATTGCCCGTAGTACGCTAGCAAGTGCGAACTGTGTGGAAATTCGCCGCTAGAGCGAAGAGCGTAAAAACCGCGGCAGACTCTTGTTCGGATGAGGCCCAATACTGCGATGGTGGCTGTGATACTCGCGCGTTTGACTGGGGCATTGAGTGACCCATTGCGTTGTGTACAGTGCTGACGGTCATTAACCTGGCAACTATCCCGCGCTTATAGGCAAATTTGAACATTTTCCAAGATGCTCGTCCCCAGAAAGGATCGCCTTGCCATTTTCGCTCACCTCTTCCGTGAGGGTGCTGTTGCATGCCCCAAGAACGTGACTGCAACACACCGACAGATCAACGTCCCCAACATCTACGTCATGAAGCTCATGCTCTCTCTCAAGTCTCGAAACTACGTCACTGAGACCTTCAACTGGCAGTGGTTCTACTACACTCTCACGGACGCTGGTGTTGAGTACCTCCGCAACTACCTCCACCTCCCCGCCGAGACCGTCCCCAACACCCACAAGAAGGTTGAGCGTGTTGCACCTCCCCCAAGGTATGTAGATCTCTTCACAATGAGGATAAATCTTCTCCGTCGCGCAACTTCAAACTACTCCGTGGCTGACGTGGGCTTGTATTAGCTTCACCCACGCCTCCCCCGTACGAAGCGAAGGTGGCGGAATAGGGTTAGCACGAAGCTGCAGTGTGGTTCGTCTCAATTCCTGTGCATGCAATCTGTACGGCTGTTGGCATTTCCTAATTGACTGTCCCCTCTCAAACCTCTTTGTCTCGACTCTAGCTTCGGTGGTGAGCGCCAGAGCTTCGGTGCTGGCCGTGGTCGTGCTGGCCGTGATGGTGCTTTCGCTGGCCGCCGTGAGGGTGCTGGCCGTGACTTCCAGGCCCGCGGTCCCCAGCGCGGTGGTCCCCGCCGTGCTGCACCTGCTCGCGCTGCTGGTGCTACCGAGCAGTAAATTTGTTATGTACTTGTAGTGATATAGGGCCACTGTATACATGTACATACATAACAAGCGCGTTCACGTCTCTTTCTGAATAAATTGGCAAGTGTTCAAATTGACCAATCTAAACCATGGTATCAGTATCGGTCGAGTAAGCCGAAGTTTCCCTACTGAATCTCGTTAGTGATACGAGGAGAAAGATGCAGTGAACTGGATGTATTCTTATGAGGCGAACATTTTGGAAGGATCTGTGGGATACATAGATTGGCAAAACATCAAGATGCGTTTCACAGCCTGGATATACTTGCGCTTTTTCTCGTCATTGAGAATGTGGGCGACTTTGGAAGTTGAGATTTTCTCTCGGCTCGAACGTTCGTGGATACCGACCATGGTCACACCAATTGGCCATGGCGAATCACCAATTGCTAAATCGAGGAAGTATTGATTCGCTTGTCGGTATTCGCGCTGCTGGGTGAGTTCGACGATCTTCTCCAACATATCAACGATATCGGGTTCGACAGTTCCATCCTTCAGGTCCTTCAAGAGTGGCTTTAGGTACTCGCCTGTCTGAGCATACAATTCACTAGCGTAGCGACCTTGAGGAGAGCTTGCCTCCACGGGATCACGACGCTTCAAATGATTGTTCCAGACCCAAAGCCATCGTTTGAGACTGAAGCGAACGTAGTTAGCGGAGGTTGAAAACTCAGATCTAGGCAAGTCTCGTTCGAACCGCTTCGCATCTTCCTCCTCTTTGGCGCGCTCCAACTTGCGGCGTCTCTCAGCAAGATCATCTGGATCTGCGTTGTCTACTTGCTCATCGCCAATCAAACCGACTGCGGCTCCCTGCGTCTCAACTGTCGATCGCTGCAATTCATGCTCAATTCGAAGCTTGATATCATCCATGATGTTCTTTTGACCTGTGGCGGAGTGGGCCAAGTCCTGCTTGCGCAGCTGCACGGCCTTTAAACGCTCTATCCTCTCCGCATCACTCTCACCAAACAGAGTGATTGGCTCACCGAGCTGACGCAGCAATCGCTTGACACGCAGGGCAGAAATACCTTCAGTGATGGTATCCAGCTCGCCTTCAGCGATCTTCGCTTTAGATGCTGCGGCATCATCCACGTCTGTGACGGTTGCATTCTGTACCTTCGATGTTGCAATCGACTCTTGCTGAGCACTGCTAACTTGGGTCTGCCTACTCGTCTCGGCCTTGGATTCCGTGCTTCCAGCTGGTTTCACGGGAGTATCTACGCTGTGCTTGGGTTTAACGGTACCTGAGCTGGAAGATAGCTTAGACGCTGGATCCTTTACCCAGAAGGGCTTTTTTCCACCCATAACACCGGAGTTATCCTTCGTCTTCGTGGCGTCTAGCCTGACATGCTTCTGCGCTTGTTGGGACAAATCCTCAGTGCCATCCTTTCCACACAGGGTCTTGCGTTTTAGGCGCTCTATCTCGGCAAAAAGATCACTCATGCCCAGATACGTCGGCTAATTCTGTTTCTGCACTTCAATGTCTGCGTAATTGCGCTAAACCACAAAGATGGAAAAGGAACAGGTTTGGCTGAAAAATTCGAAAGAGCCGACCCACCCGACCCATCCGACCCATCCGACCCAAGTGCGCACACTCTTGAGGGGAGGTATGTTGAGTGGGGAGTGCGCTCAGGACGAACGCAGTGGTCATGAACTCAGATATGCGTTGTGATGGTTCCCCTACCCTGAATGGTCATCGAAGCCAGCAAGGCGTTGGAGGTGCTGTATTGCGGCGAGAGAACACTAAGATGGACGAGAGGTTTCCGCCCAATCGCCAAGTGGTTGCAAGTGTTTAATTCATCCTTCCATAATGCTATGCATTAGCCAGGTTTCAAAACAGTTATTTGTGATCAGTACTGTCAGCACTGTCGGCTGCCGCTGCCGCCGCTGCCGCGGGTGCTGGTGGTGCTTCTGGGGACTCCACAGTAGTTGATGTACTTGTTGTTGAAGCTTGTTCAATGGGTGCCACTTCAGGCTCCTTGCCTGTGAGCACATCGGAGAGCCAGTCAAGACCTTCCGTGAGGCCTTCACCCTTGATGGCGGACGTGGCACAGATATGCCATCGACGATCCTTAATAGTGTGCAGTCCCAACTCCCTCGCGACCTCCACAGGCTTCATTGCTCGTGGGTCATCCTGCTTGTTGGCAAATACAAGGAGATGGACACCGCGAAGCTCTTCCTCCTGGAACATGGCAAACATTTCACGACGAGCGATGCTCATACGCTCGTGGTCGGTCGAGTCGACTACATAAATAACTGCATTGGTGTTGCTGTAGTAGCATCTCCAGAACGGTCGCAGATCGGTCTGTCCTCCAAGATCCCACATGCAGAATTTAAGACCCCGATGCTGTACAGTTTCTACGTTGAAACCTATTGTAGGAATTGTACGAGTAATGCAGTGCGGCGCGAACAATTTGTACAGAATCGTTGTCTTACCGGCATTGTTCAGTCCGAGGATGAGGATTCTGTGTGTTAAGGAAAAAGGTGGGTGAAACAAGCAATGAGCTCGGAGAAACTACGAGACACAGCGTATACATGGACGAGACACTTAAATGCGACACGGTATCTCGAGAATAAGACGAGATTCGACGCACGGCGGTACGAGAGAAATCACTATAACACTTTTTCGTGATCATCTCAATGCTTTTGTTCGACCTACCTGACAGGAGTCCGACTCCAGAAAGAAAACAACTTCGAGACGAGCAGACCCATGACGAACGCTACGTGAATGAATGGGTGGTGACGACACTATCACTCTCTGCGTTTTGTTTTCGGTGTGTGGAGCGCGATTTTAGCAATGCTCACCTCGAGCGACGAGTTTTCTGCCTAAAAGCCTAGGAGCCAGGGGATTTGTGAGACAAAAGATAAGGCTCTTGGTGATCTCACAACCATTTTCACACGATGATAACGTGTCCATCGCGCTGGTAGCACGCGAAAGCCAACAAATCACTTGCTGATCAAAGTTGTGAAACCATGGCTCGAAGCCTCAGCCTGATTCTGAGAGTATATTGGAGGCTTCGTCCCCGCTGCACATTCGTTCATGGAAAACGCGATTAATTGTGCAACGTGGAGAATCAACTGGGGGCGCTGGTATATATCCCAATGTACATCAAATTCCCCCGGAATCGAACGCGCATGAGGCCCATGTGCGCTGCGTATACTTTTGTCCGGCCTGACTCAGGTTCAAATTCGATCCGTCCTGGCCCGGAAATGCGGACTGAGCAGTTCAAATTCCACAACTGCATAGGCTGTAGATTGCAAGTACAAGCGGTAGTTTCGGCTAATCGATACGCCCAGCGTCTTTCCATGCCAATCACGCCACAGTTTGACTGGGAACAGACCCACGATGCCATCCGCATCACGGTCAAATCCGTTTACATCCAGAAACGCGTCCTGGACACTTTCGGTAAGTGAGTCGCTCGTGTGTGTGCTCCCGCCTTGACAGCGCACATAGCTATGTGGCATTTGTTTCAAGATAGTAGCTCACCTGATGATGTTGGATTCTGTGCTCTCTGTAGTATCTGACGTGTTCGTCAAGGTCAATAGTCCCCCATGCTTACTTCAGCTGGACCTGCGCCATGAGGTCGTGCCCAGTTCAAGTCGAGCGGTGGTTACTTCAGGTCAGCTAGAACTGCACTTGGCAAAGGCAGAACCCGGGCGGGTATGGGAATCTCTGACAGTGGCATCGAAGCTCTCACGCGAGGAACGAGCCGCGCGAAGGGCCGCTTCGATAGAACGAGCTGAGCGTGAGGCCAAGCAACGGGAGGAGAGGCTTCGTGACATATCGGCGAAGGATTCGCTCATTGCTCAGAAGGCTGACTGGGCTCTTTCAGCACAGCAGCGTGAGGGCATCCGCGAGCTCCAAGCTCGAGCCCGTGATGTAGCCGTGCAAGAGATCATGGACTGGAAAGCGCGCGAGGTTGATCAGGCTCATGAGACGTCGCTTCGAAATGAGCAGAAGGAAGCACATGAAAATGGGGCCATCAGCAGTGTACAGGATGACTCCGTTTCATTTGAGAAAGCCAAAGCCACCGAACCTTCTGCGTACTCACAAAGCAGCGATGCGCAACATACATCCGCACAAACAAGGAGTGAACCCATGAAAACGCCACATGCGTCCGCCAATACCAATACGCGATCTTCTACAGTAACAACAGGTGCGCCACTGCCTCCCCCGCGCTCGCGTGCTGCGCCAGTGAAAGTCAGCTTTACTGCGCGAGCCGGTCCGTTGGCTAACGTTCCTGCTCGAGAGCTTGCCGACAAGAAGGCGTTGGCGCACATTCGCGCGGCACGAAGAAGATTGGGGCTTGAGGTCCGCTCAGAAGAAGCCTCAGTTGTAGAAAGACAAGCGCAGGCCTTAAAGGAGCAGGGTGATGCGTTTGCACACAATGGAGACCTTGATGCGGCTCTGGGAACATACTCTGCGGCATTGAAGCTTGATGCATTCTTCGCAGAGGCCATTGCAAACCGTGCTGCGACCTACTTGATCAAAGCACTGACTATCCTGAACTCCAGAAGCAGCGCACTCACTGTGGAATCGAAGGTAGACGCCATGACTAAGCATCGTGCGTGGCTTAAGGTTTGCATTTCGGACTGTACAAACGCCCTGCGCATTCTGCGAGCAAAGCTGTTTGTGCCAGTGCGTCCATTCTTCTTCAAGGTCAAGTTGTTGCTCCGCCGTGCTTCAGCACTCGCACTTCTCGGTCTACCCGAGCAAGCAATCATAGATGCCCGCTATGCGTTGGCCTTACGTCCGTGCATTGCACGCGAAAACCTTGCATTGTCGAAACTTACTGACGAATATAAGGCACGCCAAGAAGCTGAGCTCGCCTCGCGAAATAGTAACACTTCAACAAGCACCAACACCCAGGCAACAAGAGCTGACGAAGATGAGGAAGAGGAAGAAGTAGGGGCTAATGCATCTCACCGTCTTACTCCAGCAATGCTCATGAAACCACATAACCAGGAACAGAAACAAACGACTACCAAAGTAGGTTACCATCTAGATGCGATTAACCGTGAGAAGGATGTGCTCCTCTCCGAAGTGGAAACACTTATCGATAGTCTGAGTCAGAGACTGGAGAAGCTGACGCACTCCCCTCACTTGTATCCGTTGGTGAAAGATTTGAATCTGGAAGATACATCAACCGAAGCATGGTGTTCGGTCTTTGCATCGTACGCAACTCAGCTAGACATCAATCCCTGCGCGGTTGAGGCAAGCTCAGGATTGTGTGCGACCCTATCGGCTGTTTTAGCCCATGATCGAACCGGGGAGCCATCTGGGGCTGGTGCTCAGACTACTTCACAGGAAGCATCCTCTACCAATGTGAATCTACTTGGCATCTCGATTTCCACGCTAGCGCACGCCGCAGCTGCAATTGCAGCAGATCGTAGTAACAATGTTAGATCCAATCCAGAGATGCTAACGACTCTGGCAAATGCTCTCCTAACAGAAACATCACGTGGTCTTGCGTTAGTTCGAGACTCTGATAGAGCTGCCTATTATCATGGTATGCAGGGAGCAATGGCATTGACGGGAGGAAATCAAGCGCAACAACTTTGGCCGATCGCGAATCCAGCAAAAACAGAAGATAGTGCAGAGGCAATCAAGGCTTTTAAGGGACTCTCCATTTCTGCCATGGCAACTGCTGCGGCTGCTTCAAGAGCAAATTTAACGTTAGACGATGAAGAGTCCGAGGCGAGCTTCCGTGTCGAGAAGCTCAAGGCTTTCGATGACGAGGCAGACCCTGGTCGCGATCGGTTGGTAACCGATGAAGACGATGTCAAGACAGCGAGCAAACCCAAGGGTGCGTTTGGGCAGCGATCCCACGACGATGAGGACGAAGAAGCCGCATGGCGCGAGAATACAGAAGCCGCGGCGAAGATGGATGGAACCGCCCATAGACTAAGGTCTTTGGGCAATCGATCGGCTGGTGATGGTGATGAGGATGACCAACCTATGATTGGCCCTATGCCAAGGAATGCTTCTGGCTCAGCGGCATCTAGGGCTTCGAAAGATCCAGAGGCAGCTGAGCTCGATAAACTCGAGAAAGAAATCATGCAGCAAGAACGTGCTGAGGCGAAAAGAGATGCTATGCTCGCTGAAATTGTGAAGGGATTTGACTGCATGGCAAGTTTCGCTTTCGAACGGCTATCCGATCCGAGGGACGACCCAGCAAGCAGGGAGTTAGCCGAGATGGAAAAGTCGATATTGGCGAACTCGGGCCACAAGGGTCCTGTGCGTCCCGAACCGACAGAAGTTGCCTTGCAGCGGTCTGTCCTCGAGAAAGTATGGTTCCACCGAACCTACAGTGGTGCACATCCTCGCAGCAATGAAAGCCTCCTTCGACGGGCTCAGCTTGCCGTTGCGTTCTTAGTACAGCGTTCAGCAGCCAGAGCCATCTTGAACGATATCCAGGGTGCTCGTGAAGATCTCCTTGAGGCTATGCGCATTGATAATCACGCCGGTGCCGTTCGTGCGATGAGAGAGCTTCACCCGGACAAGGCTGCGACTGGCTCAGCGACTATGCTCGCATTTGATCTCCAAACGCGTATTAAGCGCTTGACGGAGATCCATCACTCCAAGAAGCTTAAATCGCTAGCAGTCGCGGCACACCGTGCTGGGGCACCAAGTCGTGCAGCGGAACTTTGGTCTTCCTTAATTGCCCATATTGGGCAGAGTGGAAAGGTAGATGATGTGGGTGTCCTATGTGCGTTATGGTGTAATCGTGCTGCATCTCATTTTGCAGCAGGGCGGTTCCTTGACGCCTCTGCTGACTGCGCCCAGAGTATTGTCCAGCTCGATAAGCTCTTGGGTCCAATCGACGCAATCCTTGCGAAGGAGGCCAACTCTGAAAGCTTGGCAGAACGTGTTCTTGCACTTGCGAACACACCGGTCGACGCAATCCTTCGTAGTGTGAACGCCGGTATTGGAGAGGACGGCTCGAGTGAGCTTCCCTTGCCCGTATTGTTCCGCATTCGGCTGATTGCGATTACTCGACGAGCCGCAGCACTGATCAAGGCACAGGCTCAGCCAGCCCAGGCCAGCCTTTGTCTTCAACGTGCTCTAGCGATCTTACGACATCCTTCGACTCCAGGTTGGTGGAGTCTCTCTGTTCTTGGCGGCCTGGGTCATGAAAGCAACACCAAGAGCGACTGTATGGCGACCCTAGAGCAAACCATCCAGTCTTTAGAAGCTGATGCGCGTTTGATATCCTTGTCACAATAAAGCTCACAGCCATCGATCTTATTGCGAGTTTGCGCGCAACCCCTCCTCCTTGCACTTAGACTACCCTTCTTGTTATTGTTACAAATCTTCACAGTTGAGCTCGGAATTTATTTAGGTAACTGAATGAATTCAGCAGCAGATGGTCCATTTACTTAGCCTTGCGAGCCTTGCGGTTCTTAGCAAGCAATTGCTGGCGAGACTCGATGGCGTTGTATGCGATACCCTTGGTGCCAGGAAGAGTAACGAGGTACTTCTCCTTCTTCTCGTGCTCGACGTTGGAGGTACCACCGATAACGAAAACGTTACCGAGGCTAGAGTGTGTGTAGATGGGAGGGCAGGAATGCTGGTATGTAAGTTCAGTTCAAGCATAGGGCCAGTTGCGCCAGCAGTTGAGTTCGATCCACACAAACCACTTTGATCACGCTAATTATACTACAAGTAGCCTCGCAAACCCGAGCAGGCAATGGGAGCACAATTGGTCACGCAGGGAATGAAGTCGCACTGGCAAAGTTGCTTGATCAGGAAGTGTTGGAACTAGTTCACTTCATCCAAGGGTTAACCTTGTCAAAGCGAGCTGGGTTAAGTTCCTCGTATCATCACGCCAAACGCCGCCGTGTTGATTCATTTACCCGAGGGATATCTCTTCGAATGCCCTATACCAATATGTTCTTCCATCGCTATAGTCGTTATACGGACATCAACTCCGAAGAACGACCTGGTGCCAGACTTGGTCCGGGGAGTGGATCGCATCACACCAAAGAGTCGTTCGAAATACAAAACACGCTTCTAGACAAATCATGCAGTGGATAGAAATAAAACGTACCGAGTGGCGAACTCATGACCACGGGGGTCACGAACGTGGACGATCTCGAAACCACCGGGGTGCTTCTCGATCTTGGTAAGGACACCAACACGACCAATGTTGTGACCGCGGATGCAGAGAACACGCTGGCCAACACCGAACTTGAGGTGCTCGACGACCTTGCCAGTAGCAAGCTCAAGCTTGACAGTGTCGTTAGCGCGGATGTCAGGGTGAGCATAGCGGATGGTGCGGCCATCGTGGGTGTAGGCGACGGGAACAGCCTTCACAGAGCCGTTCTTGAAGGGGTTCTGGCCAGCAGAAGCGCGGTCACGGCGCATGACCTGCTGAATGCGGCAGAGCTTGTAGCCAGCCTCAGCAGGGCTGATCTTCTGGAGGATGAAGCGACCCTTGGTGTCGTAGACGAGGCGGAAAGTGAGACCAGCCTTCTCGATCTGAACGACGTCCATGAGACCAGCGGGGTAGTTGAGGTCAGTGCGGACCTTGCCATCGACCTTGACATAGCGGCGCATGACGCACATCATGGTCTCGCGGCGGGTGAGGGCGAGCTTGAGGCGGTTGCGGAGAATGAGGCTGATGGGAAGGCACTCACGGAGCTTGTGAGGACCAGTGGAGGGACGAGGAGCCTGTTTGGTGCAGGGAAGGATTAGAAGGAATTCAACATGTGTGAGTCAGCTGGTGATGGAGAATGATGCCATCCACTTTCACATACATCGGCAAGAATTATCATCCGTGGACTTGCGCCGCGTGCTGGATGTATGCAACGAGAGAAAAGCATGACGCAGGGCTTTGCGCGTCTAGTGCCTTTTCTCCAGCGTCTTTACCATGATCCATGACAATGCATCACAGCGCCGATTCCAGCTATACCTCCGCACGGAGGCTCCGAATCATGTGATAGGGTGACCGAACGCGGTAGTCGCTGGAAAGACTGCAAACACAGGCGACGTATCAAGATTTTAGCAGGATGCCGAGGGTCGCTTATCTTCGCGCGATTCGAGGTGATCTACTTACCCAGTTGCCACCGAGCTTGTCGAGCATCCAATGCTTAGGAGCATTGATACGCTTAAGGTGCTTAATAAGACCACGCGCCATCTACAAGGTGTACAAGCAAGCGTCGAAAAGGTCCGAGTGAGAGACAAAGTTGGAAGCGGCTGACTTTGGAATCGATTCTAGGATACGTGGCGCGGGGGCATTGGGCTAAAACCTATTGCAGCTTATAGGCACAGAGATAGGGAGCATAAACCTGCGCATTGCACTAGCATATAACCCGTGGGCGGCGCACTTACCTTCAATTACTAAGGTTTTCCCGAGTACTCAATTTTCTCATTTTCGCCCCTTCGCCCCTTACCCCGACCTGTAGGACAAATTTCGCAACGCCGTACAGCTGGCCCAAAAGTTCCAAAAAAGTTCCAAAAAGTTCCAAATTTTAGAACTGGGTTCCAAAAGTCATAACCGGATCGGGCTAAAGCTAAGATCATCACGGGGATCTACCTTTCCACATCTCGAGCCTACCTTTTGGCGAGCGCTGCAATGCTGACTGGAGCCGACCAGGAGGAGCACCATCAACGCTTTGTATACGTGCGATGCTAATCTTCAAGGGTGGTGTAGGCGAATATGCGTCAGCATGTACTACAAAAGCGTGCTAGTCGGCTCTCAACCAAGTTAGGGATCTCGAGTGACATTCTCACTCAGTCCTTCCTTTGCCAAATGACTGGATTGCAGGCAGCAGCTCAAAACGCACAGTGGTGGATATGTACATAGTAAAGCAAATTCTATTTGAGAACTGTGTTTTATACAGTTAATGTCCAATCGAAGTGGCTATACGTGGCGCCACAAACTATTAATTCACTTCCTGATCCCTTCATCGAAGGCCAAGCACTTCTACGGACGGTTTAATTCGCCGTCGGTATCCGAACCGCCTCCATGTTTGGACAAACAGGCAATTGGCTTGCACTACCTAACCATTCTAATCCTGTGGCTGAAAGGAGCGTGCAAGGATCGACAAACGTGCAAGGTGTCATTGTGTGATTGTTTTGCTGAATTCATTCAGAGGTGGTCCGAACTAGAGCTGCAATCCCAAATTGACAGGCAGCCCTTTCTGTCAACACTGCATACTTGTCGTCCATTGCGAGCCCAATCTACACATTGCATCTCACCCTTTGCGCTCACTGGAGGCTTGACTACACTTACTGGCTCATCCGAATTAAGACGCCAGACAAAGAGCTGTCCCATATCATCACCTGCCAACACGTATTGATAATCAGGCGAAAAGACCGCTCTACAGCCACGGCTCGAGTACTTGTGCTGTACTGAGTCCTTGTATCGACGGATTACCTTGCCGTTTCTAATGTCCGTGAGCGCCAAATCTCCACCCACTGAACTGCTGAGCACAAGCTGGTCATGGAATAGTGCGAGGCTGGTTATGGGGGTGTCATGGACACTCTTGATCTCGCCCAACATTTCACGGGTGTTTGGTGACCACAGCTTAATCGTATTGTCCATATGTGCGGACACGATCATCTGCGAACCAGTTGTTGTCGTTGCCAGCACGCGCAGGCTGGAACCACACTTGATTAGTTGCGTCGGAGTTTCACCGGAAAGATCATAAATGCGCATCGTAAGATCTCTCGAGCCGGTGACAAGCGTGTGTGCATTGAGGTACGCTACATCCATAACCGATTGGGAGTGTCCTGTCAACTTCGTGCAAGCACCATTCCTCATGGCCCAAACATAAGTGTTGTGGTCGGTCGAGGTCGCAACAATTGTCGAGTTATCAGGTGCAACAGCAAGGGATGTCACAGCCTGAGTCGGAGCTGAGAGCTGCAAGGTACGAACGCCTGTTTGAGCCACCCATAAACAAACTTTACCATCATCACCCCCAGTGGCAATCACACGCCCGTCTCCGATATAACGGCATGTGTTGCACGGGCCAGTGTGCGCCTGTATATAGCGCGTTCGCACGGCTGGAATCTCCGCCCGCACAGTCGCCCCCCACGCAATGTTACTCAGGACCTGTTCGCGATCTGCGAAGTCTTGGCGAGGGAACAGAGGCTCACTGCCTGAACCGGCATTCTCTCCGTAGTCAAGATCAGTGGGTGCTTCTCCACCGAGGAGTTTGATGAGATTGTTCTGACTCTGAATCGTTTGCTTAAGATCAGAGATCTGCTTGAGGCGATCCTCTGCGAGTTGCTTCACCTTTTCTTCGGCCTCCTTACGGGCCTTGACCTCTGCCAATGCCTCGTCTAGGTGATTTCGGAGCGAGGTGATGTACGCTTGGTTGCGATGATCTCGTTCTCTTAACTCACGAACAAGCTCAGCCTGGTGGGCAACAGCCTCTTCTTTCGAAATTAGTAGTTCACTATCATTCTTGACTCTTTTCTGCAACGCAACTATCTCTCTCTGGAATGCCTCATGTTCTTCATTAAGTCTTGCGATCTGGGCTTTAAGTGCAATGGTCTGCTCTGTGGCGTGATGATGGTTCCCAGCCGCCTGCGGTAGAGAGGATTCACTTCCTGAGGCCACTGCTGTACCCGTCCCAACACCCGAAGCTGCTCCTCCAGCAGTAGCTGAGGTCACAGGACTCAGCTTGGACATGAATTGCATCTGCTGATGCACGCTTTGGTAGCTCAAAACGACGGGCACAAACGCATCGCACTCAGTCGCATTGCGTGCATCGAGTTTTGCCCGAATCTCACCGAGCCACCTGGGCTCGTACGCGCGCTTCCTAGTCGGGGACGTCACTGACATCAGGTGCTACTTCGCAGCTACTGACGCAGCAGCACTGGGCGCGAATATCCAATGGGAGTTTGTGTATCACCTAGAGATGATCGCTTCTGACACGGCTCTTCGTATCGATTGTCGCGGTGCGTGGCGTTACAGAGATCTGATGAATCCAGCGAGATTCGATAACAGAGCACGCAGACTCGCAACATTTTACATATAGCCTCTAACGAGAGCAATCACGTTGTACCGGGGTATGGAGCATAGACGGGGGCGTTATTCAGCGTAAGCGCCACGAATGCACGTAGGATCGACACGTGTGGGTAGTTATCAAAGTCATTTTATGAGAGTGCCGCCTCCAAGCGCCCTAAGAGCATGTAAGACAGGATTCCAGCAAACTTTATGTTCGAAACCTGATCTCAGCTCTCGCACATACTACGGCTCTAAGTGTCATTAGCCGCGCTTCAAGTTCTGCTACCACGTTTCGCTTTACGGCGAGGACCATCAGTTACCCTGCTTTGGTCTTCACTTTCATAGTCGTTTTCAACGGTTTTACCAGCCGCAGCTTCGGCAGCCAATCTTCGCATTCGCTTGATGTTTGGCGGTACTACCGAGGGCAATGAAGCAGAAATCGACATGCTGTCGTCCTCGGCGTCATTCCTTGACGAGAGGGAATCCAGTTTGGACTCCCTATTCGCGTTCACCTTGCTTTTGACATCGGCGCCTACTTCGGTCTCATTTTCACTCTCACTAGATGAGGATGATGAGGGGGATGATGACACTGACTCAGAGCTTGATTCAGCATTTCTATCGTCTTCTTCTTTCCGTCGCTTACGATTGGGATCAATGTCTTCAGAGGTAGCCTGTTTAGACCTCTGCGATGATGCGGCTTTAGCATTCCGTTTTTGACCCAGTAGAGACGCTTCAGTCGCACCTCGACTTTGCGTCCGGGTATTAGCTACACGAGGCGACCGCTTTTCTTCTTCTCCGACGGGCCTTGACGGTGTATCCGATCTACCGCGAGATGAATGCCTTTGTGGTGATCGAAGTTGCTGGGATGTGTCACATCGAGTAGGAGCAGATGCATTGGAGAGAGATGCAATGCTATGCGTCGATTTCATTGCTGCAGTTGAAGTGTTCGAGTCTGGTTGCGGCCACCTAAAGACTGGCAACGCGGAGCAGTCGACTTCGGTCTGCAGTATGCAACACTCAACCACCCATTCTTCGGTAACAAGAGGTACACCACGCATGTATGCGGCACCAAAGACAGCCACTTCTGCTGGGCTGATTTCACTTCCACGTAGCACAAGAACATACAATGACTTGCTTGCGCTGCGACTGGAGGGTACGGGTTGGCCAGCGGAGTCTGCTGATGAGGGTGACGTCCCGGTTGATGGGGTTGAGGGAGCCGACGCCTGCCTTCGGAGTCGAGGTGATGACCGTTGCTGAGTCACGAAGGTTGAATCACTTCCGGAGTCCTCATGGGTCCTCAGATGTTCATTGCTCTTACTGGTGAATGAGGCAAACGGAGATCCCATAGGCTGAGAAAATGAATTGAAGCTAAGCAGTGACACAGCTCCCAGGTCCTTTGTAGAGGCGACTCTCGACGAATTGGCAGATGCATTCGCCATTCGAAGGACCTGGGCGACAGGGTCATCGGATAAGACCGACGCAAGAGTTGTCTCATCAAATGAAAAGGCGCGCAGGGCCGCCTGTCGAGTTGCGCTGAGAGAGTTACGCGGTGAGATTGTGGAAAGGAGGTGCATTAGCTCCGTGCGATTCTGATGCATATCGGCGCTGCTAGCCTCAAAGGCAGACTTTGATGTTGCTGGAAGCGATTCCACCAGCTTCATCTGATCATTCTCAGTGAGCTTCAATGGCATTCGTTCTCCGAGGGCCTCGGCTGCCAGGCTGGCACGATACGAACTCAAGGCTGCAGCTCTATATGCATTCTTTAGATTCAGCATGCCTAGCACACCGCTTGGGGCGACCGTTCTGTCTGTCGCAGATTGCACAGAGTCGTTAGCGCTACCTGGCTCTGCTTTGACACTAACTTGTGGATCGTGCGCACGTGGGAGGTTCATTGTGCCCAACTGGGCACTGGCTAAGCATTCTAAGAACTGCGAGGCTCCGAGCGCTGCGCGGTCAACAAAGAGCATACGAGCGAGTTCCGAATCTTTGAATTGAGCATCTGCTGATATTGCCAATCCGTCTGCCAGTTCGCTATTCATAACTGATGCTCCTAGCTGATGCAAAACTGAGATCCATTCAAGGCGTTGCGAGAGCTGGCCAACGACAAAGACGGAAACGCCAGTAAGCGGTCGCTGTGACAGTGGCAGTGGGATCAATCCACCATCACGTTGGACCCAAGCCTCATATCCCAGACCCGGAGTACTCGTTCCTACTGATCCGGAAGAGCAGGAAAGCTTTGGGGCAACAGGAGGCAGCATATATGGAGTGGGATCAACCAGCTCTTTAACGCGATCGCACTCCCGCAGATAATCGATGGTCACTGGTGGCGTCCCTCTTGCCAGCGAGTAGGCGTATTTCAACGTACGAACTCCTTTCTGTGCAACACAGATATCAATATAACCAGGACAGATTGCGCCAGGAGCGTGGTCATCTGAAAGCAGCGACACGAAAGGACTCCTGGTAGAAGCATCGCGCCCAGGAACTCGCGTCTGCTGGAAGTTACGTGTTTGCGTAAGTTCAAACGGCTCGGGTAGAGGGACACCTTGGAGCAATCTTCCGCCCCACCTAGAGACAATTGCTGCGACCTCCGCAGAGAGTGCAGCAGATGCCTTTCGTCCTTCAGTACCCGTAACAAGCACGCGAACCCGGTTTAAGCGGCTTCGCCAATTTGGTCCCATGAAGTCGAACTGATTCTGTTGGACAGCTTCGTCCATGCTCGAATGAGGTGGAATCGGAGAACCAGCCTCACTACGTGCACCTAGGTCCTTTGTCGCAAGCATACGATCTCCTGGCGAGTCCTGGGCTGGAAGCATCATGCGACGTGGACTCGCACGATCACTTAGCGGTTTTATCATCTTGTCCGTTACCTTCCCACGACTGGACTTGGAGCTGGGTGAGTAGACAGGCGATGATAAGTAGTCAGCTCTCTCGATTGCAGGATGCACAGCAGGTGTAGTGTGATTGTCGTGAAGGCGTGGTGACGTGCGCCGTGCCGTGGGGATTTGCAGGTTGGGCAGTGCTTGGGGTCTACTTGGCAGGGAGTCAGGTTCAGAGGGTGGAGTCGCAGTACGAGAGGTGGCAACGTTGGAGCGACCGCTTGGCGAGAGATTTCGTACGCGGACTGAACGAACGGTAGGGGATGCAGGAATTGAAAGCGATGGAACTTTGATAGGAGGAGAGGGAGTACGTCTACTGGGCCGGACGGATGCTGGTGCCTCCTTTGTCTCGACATCTAGTTTGTGCTGTAAGCCTCGCTCGGCGCTCATCAGGCGAGCCGAATGGCGGCGTTTTGGTGTTTCTTTCGAGGGGTTAGGTTCAGATGAGACAGGGCTACCTGGACAGACGGATTCACTATCCTTTCTAGCCTCGGTCGACTTCTCCGCAGTTACCGAGCTTGCTGAGATCCGTGGGATTTCCGATTCATCTACTGAGGATGGAGCTTGGGATGTGGTGGGTTTCGGTAATACAGTCTTTGAGACCTGTGGCTGGCTTGCGGGCACACATGATTCATTGTCATAACTTCCAAAAAGCGGTTCCTCAGCTTCGTCTCCAAGCCAAGATCCTACACTATCAGCGTTTTTAATCCTTCGTCGCTGAGCTGGCGTCGGCGAGCTATGGGCCTGCTTCTGGGAATCACCCTCAACTTGCCGGCACTGTGAATCAATGACAGCCAACGCTTGGGCAAGTCCCTGAGGGGGTGCATTTGACAGAATAACGGATGGGATATCTGGATGGGCACCTGGGCAGAGATTCTGTGCTGGTTCCTTCACACTTGGCTGACATGTCGGTGAGTGAATGGCGGGCGCCGTGCTAACTGACGCAGGCAAGGATCGCGAAGGTTGATTGGACTTTGCAGGTTCATCTGTTGGCTTCTGGCCCGGTTCGTAGTTTGACACTTGCGGCTTGCTTCTCTTGCCCCATTCGCGTTGGAATAAGCGCTGTTGTTCTAACATAACGGACTGCACTGGCTCGGTGGCCTCTGAGTCACTCAGTTCTTGGCGATTATGGCTCCGCAGCCGTGTCGTCCTTCGTGGTTCTCCGTGATCTGGCTGAGTGCCTCCACCGTCATGGTCATTCATGATTGAGTGGAAGGGGGATTCGGCAGTTAACTCTGCACCGGACGTGCTATTGATGCCCGCACGCTGGAAGGGCTTCCGTCCCAGATTCGGGACAGGATGGGATTCGGCTGTTGCTGTGCCGTTGACGCCAATTGCACTCCGCCCGTGTTTAGGATCTGGCTCGGCGTTGTTGAGCTTCGAGTCGATGACTTCTTCAAGCTTGAGTGATTGGGTCTTTGTTTGTTGAAATTTTCGCTTACCTTTGAGTGTGAGAAATGACCCTTCCTCTTCTCCTTCGTTGATCTCCATATGGGGTAGTGAGCTACTAGATCGTGATGATCGAGGAGGCGAGTCTGGAACTTGACGACCCAATTTAGTCTTAGGGGAGCTATCATTGTGAATACCGAACAAGGGTCTTCGCGGCCTAGAGGAGGCTTCGTCAGCATCGGCGACCACTGACGTAGATATCGGCTCTTCTAATGAGTGTTCTTCGATTTCGTCTCCTTCGTTTGGTAGGTGGGTAGGACCAGCATGTGGCCGCGCATGCAACCGTCGCTTGAGTGGTACATGAGATACTTGGGGACTACGCGACGCATACGTTGTCTGAAGAATTTGTGCAGGCGACACTGCTTCGTTCGTTGTCGTTAGAGGCAAACGCAACTCTGCAGGTTGAGGAGAGTTGGTTGTATCAGCATCCGGCATGTCAAGCCCAGCCAGATGATCTGATAGGCGCTTAAGTCTTTTGTTGCCGGTCACTTGAGAAGGGTCCTTCTTTCTGACGGCAGGATGGGTTTGGTTGACTGTCGGAAGCAAACTTCGTTCTGAGCCTATATCAGTGCCAAGCTGACCTCCAATCGATCGTTGGCCAGCGCAGTCCGGCATTGACATGTGTCGCTGTACTCTTTCGATCACCTGAGCGACCTGAGCCGCAGTAGGCTGCGCGGTCGGCATGCGCAGCCTTTGTATACTGGCGACGAACTTAGATGGGTCTGCGAGGGACTCCACTATCTCCGACTGTGAGCGCCTCTGAGGGCTCGTGTGATCTGAAGCATCTCCTCTAGTTGCCCCGCTCGAAGTGCGCCTCTCAGTGTCATTGACGACGACAGTCTCAGTTGTCGTGATGGCGTCCGTGTTTGTTGCATCCCCTTTCGATCCTTGACCGTTCTGGAGGTCTTCAACAACTGAAACAACCTCGGTTGCATCATCCTGTGTAAAGTCATTGTCTCCCGAGTGCGTTTTAATTGCGTCAGGATGTGTGGTTTGCGACTGACCAGGATAGAAAGGCATCCCCGAGTCTGGCTGGTGCGCAGAAGGCGCTGATCGACTGGAGCTCGATGTTTCACGATGAGCATCCACTTCCACGCCCACGTTCGGGTGAGCTTGAGCTGGCCTCGTGACATCAACAGGCTGCTCCGCGTCCTTGGCTTCAACACCATTCCTTGATAGTATGGCTCGCACACGAGCGATCGTGGACGGTGAAGCAGCCGGCAAATTCGTTCGAATCGCTCGCGCGGGCGTCTCAAAGATGGCAGGATTCCCCCACTCTTGTGAGACATTGGCAGTCGTACTTGCACGGCTCAGGCGATTTGTTGCGCTACTAAGGGGCCGGTGCGCAGGAGTAACATGTGTAGACTCGAACAAACTACCGCCTGTGGAATTCTCCATGCTACCTTGAGGCAACGGCGCGGTGATGGAATTGATAGGCACAGAGAGCATAGTCTGCTGCTGTTGCGGAGACAGTGACCGAATAGGCGTGGGTCGCCGGCTATGAGAACTCTGTGCTGCTTCTACGATGACCTCTCGGTTGACAATTTCGCTCTCATCTTCACCGGCGCCCTGAGCTAGCGGAATAGAGCTATTGAGTGTGAGTCCCAAGCTGTGGGTACCTTTTGATTGAAGCGATTGCTGCTGCACTTCCGGTTGGGGCAGGTCCTGCAGGTCAGGGCGGTCATTAATCGAGCGAAGGGTGCAGAGCGTACATTCAACCTCATTTGGAATGGCCTTGTCGGCCCTCAGCACCTTCGCCTTCACAGAATCTGCGGACATTTTTGAAGTTCTCAGCTGTGATGAAGTGCTTGCCGGTTGTGATTCATCATCTTCATGATGTTGCCTCTGTTGTTGACCGACATGATGCGACTCGTCATGATATTGTGACTGAACGTGAAGATCATGCTCGTCAGAGGTCAGAGTGAAGGAATGCTGCGATTCGATATAAATCTGAGATGCAAATGCGTCGACGACTTCAATGGAGGGGGATGGAGGCACACATACTTCGCTGTCGCTATCACTGTCATTAGACTGCTCATTTGTCTTGCTGCCCTCGTGCTGCACCGCGTACGACTGAGGGCCAAACTGTGAGCGGGCCCTTTCGCGATTTGTCGCCATCGTTGTCGCCTCGAATTCTGCACGATCCCGGGGTGTAAGACGGATGCCACAGCCTTCCGGTGCTGTGCAGTAACGTTTAGACAGACGAGCTCAGGTCAGATGCGATGTGATTACCACAATCCACGCGATTTTGCACGATGTGGATTTCCCCGCCAAAGCGTGCTAAATAACAGGAATGCTCACGTATAAGTAGGATTCTAAACGGGATGCAGAGTGGCAAACGGTTTATTTAAGTAGAATGTGACGAGAGCACGGTAAATGCCAGGAATTCGCGCGTCCAGCACACGCATATCTGATGCTGCACAAACTACGCAAATGTGCTCGGCGTCAGTTCCAGGTGGGTTGTTCGTCACACTAAGAATGGACACGGGGGGTGATTTGAAGCTCGTGGCTGGGCCTGAAGCCAGTTGACATTATGGATGTTTCGGCGAACGGGTGTTGACAGGACAAATAGATCCTTGCATCCACACAAGCAATGCTTTGTTATCACGAGAGTACCTACGCCGATGTGCACTCTCCGTGAGGCTTGTTGTAGAGCGCGGATCCGCTCCCTTGGGAGAAGGGAATCTACTGAGAAGATAGGTCTATCACGTCTTCATTATTTCGCACATTAAAGACACGTTAGCTTAGCGGGACATAGTTGTGGTATTTGGGCTCGACGAATTTCTTCACTGCCAGCCACGCCTTTTCCTCTTCCAACAGGCGATGAACACTTTCGATATCTGGTGCCATGTAGCGGTCCTCAGTCCATGGCTTAACCACTGAACGAACGACGTTGTAAACTTCTTCGAGCGCAGGTGTAGTGTGAAGTGGGCGGAGTAGATCGAGAGCTTGGCAGGCACAAAGCAACTCAATGGCAAGCACTTGCTCGACATGACGGACAACATCAAGCGCCTTGCGAGCAGCGAATCCACCCATAGAGACATGGTCCTCCTGCGCAGCAGACGTTGACAACGAATCCACCGAACTTGGATGAGTAAGCACCTTGTTCTCTGAAACAAGGGCCGCCGCAGTGCAGTGAGCAATCATGAAGCCCGAATTCAATCCGCCATGGTTGACAAGGAAAGCAGGGAGGCCGGATAGCGCAGGGTTGACGAGTCGCTCGATTCGGCGCTCACTCACAGATGCGAGCTCACTAATTCCGATGGCGAGATAGTCGAGAGCCTTGGCCGGATACTCGCCGTGGAAGTTACCTCCAGATAGAATGACACCTTCGTGGGGAGCCATATAGTCGACATGAGGGTTGGGATCAGGGGCGCCTGCTGCGGTTGCAAGTGCCGTGCAGTTTGCATCGCAACATGGCGGAGGTAGTTTCTCCTCCTCTGCATCCACAGTTGACGAGTTTGATCCTACTAGTGTCATGCCTTCTCCGACAACAAAGCTCTTTGATGTGACAAAGTTACTCTCGGAGTTGGCTTGGTTCACAACTTCCTGTACATCTGATGCTGAGCTAAAGAGCTGCGAAGCGATAGTCGATCGGGCGCCCTCAGGCGAGTCGGTCACGCATGTTCCGGCGTATGGTAGCGCCTGAGTTCTAGTCGCCGAAGCCGGGGTGGAGTATGGCGCCTGAAGTGCGCTCCCAGCCTGCTGAGTATGCGAGCACGTACTTTCTGGACTAAGCAACCCCTCGATATTTGGTACTGCCTCATGGCGAAGTCCCCCTCCTGAACCTTTCATATCAGGAGAGTAGTCCTGAGACATTGAGATTACAGATGAACGAGGAGAGTCAACAGTGGCATCGAAGCGCTCAAGGTCGGGCTTCAATCCACGGAGCAGAAGGTTCTTAAGAGTCATCTGGTTCATCACAGACTGCTCAACCAGTGCGGCCTTTTCAGCCGGGAAATTGTTGACTTCAGATCGATTTGCATTTGCAAAGACCATAGGGTTGTCCGTAGCTGAATTCATTTCGGTCAGCAGAACCTTGTACACAAAGTGGATAGTTTCTTGGACGATGCCATGGATCTGAGGGATGCAACGCAGAGTGTAAGAGTCTTGAACCTTGGTGCAGTGCTTGTGCGAGTCTGCGATTTCTGACTTGCCAGAGTTCCATCCAAGCAACGTACGCATGCGACCCGCTACTAAGCCTTGACCACGATGAGGGCGTGCTTGATGGATATATGGATGGAATGCAGTCGTGGAGCCTTTCAAAGTCTCCAGGGTGAGGGCCGCGATCACATCCGCCTGTCGTGCAATGCGTTTGGCACGAACTACCGCTTCCGCACCTAGACAAGTAATTAGCTGAGTGCCATTGATTAATGCGAGCCCTTCTTTGGCTTGAAGCTTCAGAGGCTTGATCTTGAAGTTAGCAAGCACGCGCGCCGCATCGGCATATTCCTTCAGCTCCGGGTGCCACATTTTGCCTTCACCCATCATGCCAAGGGCAAGATGTGAAAGGGGGGCCAGATCACCCGAAGCACCAACCGTGCCTTGACAAGGGACGTAACTAATGCAATTATGTCGCAAGCATTCCAACATCGTTTGAATTGATTCCGGACGAATGCCTGAATGTCCCTTTGCAAGAACGTTGATCCGCAGCGCAAGGAGCATTCGAGCGTTGGGCAAAGGAAGAGGCTTTCCAACACCTGCTGCATGGGAACGAACTAGGTTAGCTTGCAGCTGTGCAAGCTGATCTTCAGATATCACCACGTTCGCGAAGTTTCCGAATCCCGTGTTGATGCCGTAAACAACTTCTTTTCGAGCCTAGAAGTGACAAGTACGTTATCAAGGGTTTAGGCGTAAGAATAGAGCATTTCCTTACACGCATACGATTACTGCGAACAAGGGTGAGCCTTCAAAAGCGTAGCGGATATTCTACATTTTGTCAATACCATGATGACCCTTGGTGTCGCTCGCTCGGCCTAAGAGCCTAGACTCACCGTGGCATTTCTCGTCTGTTTCAAGTTACATACAATGATATTATCGACAATCTTGCGGCTTACGGCAACGCGATTCCACGCAGCAGGCGCGAGGTCAACATAAATCGATGGGTCATAGCCGATAGCTACGAGTTCTTCGGGGGTCAAGCAGTTGCCGTCAAGTAAGATCTTATTAGGCCTGACGAAATCGCTCATGACTGAGCTAGGCGTGAAGGGCCACTCGTCATGATGATTGTCAGGCGATACGCCGCCAGTTTTGGAGTTGGCGAGACTCAGTACAACTTGAATAAGCTCTTCCTTACTCAGCTTCTCCAGCGCCTCGGTATTCGGCAGTGGGCTTTCCAGCCGGAGAGACTCTACAGGCTTGCTTTCTGACATAACTCGCAGCTATACGTCGGGAAGTATTTTGCGAAGGTGATGTGCAAACTAAAACATGGTTAATGCCATTATTTTATAACCAACATCCCGCACAACATATGACAAAACTAGCTTTTCCGACACCAGGACCCATGCTACAGTTCACTTTTCACTATCTTCCACGAAACCCTCTAGTCGGCGCGAGGCAACAATTCCACATTCCCTGTCAAATGATCGCTTGCAAGTCGAGTGTAACCATCCTTGGCTTCGTGCACGGGTGGGAAGGCAGAGTTCCAGAGTTCCTGCTACCCTGACCTAAACGCGAAATTTGGTTCAACTTTCCAGGGTGACTCTTGTGACCTGCGGGGCGTTTAGACACTCGCGCCAGGCACGCTTCTGATAATTGTGAAGTATTGGGCGGCACCTGGCTGAGCGGCGCCACGGCGCGAATGAAGGGAATAGTACTGACAACCAGCGGTTTATTGCTCGTGACAAGCCAGGTGAACATTGTTCTGTTGCCGTGATCATTGATCACCAACTACGTTCTGGACAAGGAGGACCAAATTCAGAACGATAATCCCTGTACTCGCAAGCACAGCACATATCTGAGTGAACCGAGAGTTAACATACGCAGTACCCATAACTTCCGGTCGGGAGGTAAAGTCAACGAGCGGCACCACCGCGAAGGCGAGTTGAGCAGAGAGCAGAACTTGGCTCCAAAGTAACAAGCGACCAACACCCTGAGAGCCAAAGAGCCATGCGACGACGACTGCAGGTACCACTGCGACAAATCTGGTCAATAGCCGTCGCAGCCATGCAGGAAGCTGGATGTTCAAAAAGCCCTCCATCACGACCGTACCTGCGAGTGTTCCAGTGATGCTACTGTTATGACCACTCCCAAGAAGTGCTAATGCGAAGATTGAGGACGCCAGTCGGTTTCCGAGTGTGGGTGAAAGGAGCAGGAATGCATCCGTGATGTCTGTTACAGGTCTTGCGGATCCCCACGTCGTCGGGTTGTAGAAAGCAGATGCTGAGAGGATCAAGATGGCTGCGTTGACGAAGAATGCAATGACTAGCGAGATCATGCTATCAAGGCTGGCTGCATGCACTGCATGATCGAGATCATCTTTGGTCCGCTGAACATCGCGAGTGCGCACGAGGTGTGAATGGAGATAGAGCGAATGAGGCATCACCGTTGCGCCGAGGATTCCAGCGGCCACGACAAGTTTGTCACGATTTGCAAGGATAGACTTGTCAGGAAGCAAACCCATGAAGACTTGGGACCAGTTTGGTTTGGACAGTACAAGCTCAAAGCTGAACGCAGAGAAGATCATCGCAATGATGACACCAACCATTAACTCCAAATATCGCTGATTACTTCGGTTGTGGAAAAAAAGTAGAACTATGAATACGTCCAACATTGAAATAATGACGCCTAGGATCAAGGGAGTATCAAACAATAAATTTAAAGCAACTGACGTTCCGATGATCTCAGCTAAATCTGTCGCGCAAATGGCAATCTCTGCAGTGGCCCATAAGAAAATACTCAGAGGACGACTATAAAACGTCCGACAAGCTTGCGCCAAGTCCATATCTGCTGCGATTCCTAGCTTCAATGCAAGGAACTCCAAAAACATAGCTAGCAGGGATGACAACAATACGACAGTCAAATGCGTATAACCGAACTTCGATCCTGCCTCGAGATTTGTCGCCCAGTTACCTGGATCCATGTAGCCAACGGCGATAATCAGTCCAATGCCAGTGAACGCAAGCAGCTGACGAAGTTTCAAACACTTGCCATCACGAGGCACATTGACCGCTCGCGTCCCATCAGTCAGTGCATCTCGTTCATTATAGATGAGCGGCGCCAGCTCTCTGAGAACCGTATCATCTTCAAGCGTTTCACTTGCTTGACGTCTCTTACGCCGTTCACTCAGAGACGAGGAGGCACATAGTGAGATGCCGGTATGCGACTCTGCCTCTGATGCTAGTGCATGGCGTCCTAGTACAGTCATTGTGAGCGTAGCGTCAGAAAAAGTGCGAGGTCGAGCCACGCAGGCTTCGGGTGTCAACTTGGCACACCCTTGCGATAAATGATATGGAACAAGGTCGATATGACACACTGGACAATTAGCTTCCTCCAGATAAACCAGTGAGGCACATTGCGGGCAGATGCCCTGTTCTGCGTTGGGCGTCTCACCTGGTAGTGGGACGGGTCTTCGAGCCAGCGCGTTACCACTCGAGCTTCCATCTACAATAGACCCATAATCTACCAGCGCCTCCCGCACACGTTCATTACCGGACAGTAAGAACTGCGTTTCTGTAGACTCGGCTCGCTGCAACATGAGGGATTCTGTGCTGCGATTGCCGTGTGGTGAGTCGTATCGCACCGATGTCTGTTCGGTAGGTAGGTTCGTTGGACTCAGGAACTCGAGTGACTGCGAATAGTCCCCGAGATGTGACTTGAATGATCGCTGACCTCGTAAGTCGTGTGGGCCCATCAGCTCAGGCTCACCATCATCTGGAGCACGGTAATGACCATGACTGACACCAGAGAATCCTGACGCAGATTGATGACGAGCTTTCGAAAGCGATCCAGCAGATTCAACCCCTGGCCTGACTTTGACCTCTTCACCACCCAGTCTCTCCGGAGCTGCATCCGGACAATGCATCGGATGTTTTTGCTTGCTCATTCTCCTTGAGTATTCATCCAACTATCTGAGTCGCATTGTCTATCGTCGAAGTCACCCGGCCAATTCTCTTCTCTGATGGAGGCGCTGTTGATTCTGTGCGATGCGTTGATCTGTTTGGTATCTAATTGAACCTTCTTAGTCAATCTGCGGCTTCGAGGGTGTCTGTACCGACAGATTTCTCACTATCTCACAAGGAGGGCGTGTGTAGTGCACTTGAAGCTGAGGGCCCACAGCAGAATTTCAGAACTGTAACTAGCAACATTTTGCGGGTCGGAGACGGTGAGACCATCCACCTGGTGGATGGAGCCGCTGGGATCGGTTTCTCTGCCACATCACCATACGTAATGTGTCTCGAAACGGGGACAGTATTTCGAGTTGTTATTGCCATTTTCCGCGTTTTATCCGTCGGGCCATCCGGTTGAGTGCTGGCTATAAGAATGCGGTCCTCCGAAGTGCGGGTATTTGAGCTAAAGTAGCAAGAGTCAAGAGTGAAACTGACTTTATCGGCCATCTCAGCTGCGTTGCGCTGGTGTACCGCATGACGTTTTTGCAATGGACCCAGTGGCCAGAAATGTGCTTCTCTACGTGTCTTACTAGTTGCTGCTGTCCTCCTTATCCCGATTATTGACTGTAGGAGGGGCATCCAACGTCCCGTTAGCATCACCTCGGTCCCTCACAACACTATACTCTCTTCTAATCTGCCAGCGTGCCGGTTGGCTCCAGGTTCCAACTCACCACAGAGTGTACTCAACCACAAGCAGCTCTATCCCACCTCGAGGTAGGCTGCCGCTGCAGTTTCACAGCACATGTCTGCACAGACTGCAAGGGACCGTTACAGTCTCCCTGGCGTTGCGAGCAAGGACCGGGAGCGCGATCGAGAACGTGACAGAGACGCTGTAACATTGTTTCAGCCGCCCACCACATCGCTTAGTGTTATGCATCAGCGCGAGGGATTCATCATGACAAGCCCTAGGAGCCTCGATCCGGATTACTCCAGCCCGTATCCTCCGTACCCTCCTCCTATGATTAGTCTTGAGGAGATTCGAAAGTCCTCCCTTGCCAAACCACAAGCTAGTAACAGCCACCAGGCTCAGCAGCAATCCCAGCAGCATGACGGCTACAGCACCAATCAGGACGCCGTGGTCTTGCATAATCCTCTGTATCCAGGACAGCTTTATGCGCAAGAAGCTCAGCATTACAACCTCTTTCAGAATCTTGCGGCGACAGTCCAGCAGCGTGATCAGCAGATTGCAAAATCTAGGCGCGATCATCTCGCTTCAGGCAAGGGCTTGGCTCAAACATTGGCACAAACGTCCAATGCCCCGCCAAGCAACAAGTCCCGCCATCGTGTACATGTCAGCTACTCGGTGAATTCCATTCCGTTGAATAAGCCCAAAGCCGCTGGTCCCCGCACCACAGCATCTGGCTCTAGTGTAAAAGGTGCGATCTCACCTGGAGAGGCAACACATGGAGACCATCCTCCCACCATCCAGCGGCCGTTATCGCTAACTCCAGGAGACATGAATTTGCAGAGGCATCAACAGCCTGCTTCAAGTTACCATGCCACAACAAAATTGGGTTTTTTCGCAAACTCTAAAGTCATTCCGAGGTATGACCCAGCCAAGGTTACTTTCCCATCGCCACAGACTTTCCTCGATTATCCCGAGGAGCTGCTGCATGCGGGCTCTGCGAAAGCCGTCCCAACTGCTTCGGAGTCTGATTCTTCTGACGCGATGCATCTTGAATTAGATTCTGTACAAGCCGTGCCCGTCGTAAGTAACAATCAAATTTTGAGAATGCAGGTGCTTAGGGACCCGGCTGCCGTGCATAACTATGGAAACCCTATTCCAGGGTCTCACATCGGCTCATCCTCAAAGCGAGGGAGCAATAACCTAGCCAATAAGGGAGCGGATGTGTTGACAGCAGGTTTAGGCTATACAGGTGACCTCATTGGAGATGGTAGGGTGAATCCAGATCCTGAGTCCACGTTCAATTCACACTCTTTACCAGCGCTTCGTCCGCAACCCGGAGACCCGAGCACGGTACCGGTGACCTCAGGTCCAGTTCCGTGCAGCCACTACAAAGGACCATATGAAGAGACCTCTGAATTCAGGTCCAGTTCCGTGCAACCACTACCATCCCATGACCCTCCGAAGCTTTCGTCTTTCGAGGCCTTGTCAGCAAGTCAGAGTCCACTTCCATTAGGTGTGTGGGCAGCCGCCGCAACTGCTTCTCCAGAGGCGTCCAATTCAATTTCAGAATTAGCACAGAATAGTGAATTCCCACTCCAAAGCGCATCGCTAGTGGGACCTCAGAAGGACAGGCCGGCGACACTCGCAGCCACGACAGCATATTTGGAAAAGCAAGGGCATGTACTCCAGCAGGTAGCCACTGCGTTCCACCGAGAGGAAGCGTATGCGGACCAGATTCATCAGTCACATCAACAGTCTTATCAAGCCCACCATCAACACCACCATCACCACCACCAACAACAACAACAATCCCAACAACAACAATCCCAACAACAACAGCAACAGCAACAGCAACAACAACAACAACCGAAGTCTACGGCGAGCGCAGTCAGCCTGGCTAGGTTGCGTTCGACCTCGTCGAGTGCTAACGCAGTCAACGGATCAACGGGTGCTCGAAGCCATCCTATAAGCGATCTTACGAGCGCAAAATATGTCTCTACGAACCCTCCCACTGACTTTACATCTGCGAGGGCACTCCGGCGCGAGGGGCATCCCGCTGGATCATTTGTGTCGCCCACAATTAATTGGGCCTCCCCCGAGGCTGTGAAAACCCTCGGGTCTGCTCTATCAGACACACTAAACCCGTCGGCACTTGAAGTATCATTAGTGGGTCCCAGCAAAACGAACGCCAACGCGCATGCAATGCCAGCCGCGGTGGCCGTCAGCTCGCAATCGGGAGTAGTAGTAGCACCGATCTCAGGGCCCAGCTCGACCCATTCCCTTCTCACGGCACCTTTGCTCTCGAGCGCCTCGAGTGCAGTCACACTTCCGACGACGATCGCTACCTCTGAGCAACTTCAGAGTGAATATGTTCCAAGCAGAGCGAACTCGGTCTTGAGAACTCCTGCCCCAGTGAACTTGGGACCAATCGCTGAGGCCGCAGAAGAACGTGCTGCGCTGCTAGGGGCGCCCCTGCTCGCCCGAAGCTCAGCAGACATTGCGCCCATCTCGGAAGGTAAACTCCCGCAGGGTGGATTGGCTCAACTAATGCCTAGTCCTGGTGAGGCGGAGGATGGTGGAGGAGCCGTATCAACCCGGCAGGCAGCACTGGCCGCTGCAATTGCAGCAGCCATTGGGAATGAAGTACCAGCCTTTCGACCGGCACCTTTTGCGTTGAATCCAGGAGCCCCGGTGGCAAATGATGGGCTCTCCACTCACCGGGACAGCAAGACGTCCTCCAATCGACGCACCCCCTCGGCATCCTCGACCGCCTCGGCGCAAGATATGTACGACATTGAGTCTATACGTGCTGCTCGCGCACAAGACGTGTTTGCTGTTGCTGTAAATCAGTTAGTTGACACTACCGTACAGCTCAAGCGAGCCCACGAGTCTGTGGAGCAGGCAGACCAGGCGATTCAGCGTGCTTTGCATAATGCAGATCCAGCTTCGACAGCCACTCAGCGTGTAACGGTCGAATCCACAGATCCAGGTAAAAAGATCGAGTCAGAGGCGTCACCCAGGACCACAACTGGTGAATTAGGCTCTCATGAAGACAATGCACCCGAAACGGAATTCAAGAACCAAGATGAACAGGAAGAGGAGGACGAAGAAGAGGAAGAGGAGGAAGAATATGTTGCAGTTTGTAACCCCTCTCTCCGAAAAGAGCGCCGTCTAGAAGAGATGAGTGCCAAGTGCCTAGAACTGGCAGCAGACATCGATCATTATGCTGCGAGACTCTCAATATCGGCTGATGCCGGACCTTCGACAGACCTCACAGAAACAACAGCATCAGAGGAAGTAGGTCGTGCATCACAGACATCTGCAGCAGAGCAACGGGCGGAGAGCTCTCCCCAGAACTCATCTATGCCGCAGCCCGGGGATGCCGGGCTTAGTTCCTTGAATTCTCTTCCCAACGAGCCTGCTGACGTTGCGGGGTTGCTTACAGCCTCTGTGGAGCAGATTGCATCGAATTTTCTTGGAATGAATGCTGACCTCGCAAGTGACGCGCTGGCTCGGTCGCGGCAGTTGGCCTCCACAGTCCTGGGCTTCACATCAACTTTAGCCATCGTTCCAGCCGCATCAACGGCTGCAATCGCCCCACCTCTCGCTGCCTTCAGCAGTCTTGCTATGGCTCGCCAACTAAGCGCCTCAGATGTTTCAATGGATTTGGGGAATGTGAATCCTAGCAAATATTCTGCAAACAAGACAGCGTTCATTATTCCTGCTGCAGTTGATCGACGCCCTTTGTATTTCCGAGCTCCACACGAAACCGATCTTTCCCAGGCTACCCCTCTTGTCAGCTCAGCAGTAGCCAGAGAGGTCTCGCTTGATGATGTCTACATCGTGCGGAGCGGCTCCGAAGAACCGCTCCCTGTTGCGCAGCCCCCGCCATCTCTGGCATCCGCACATCAAGCAGCTGACGGAATTTTCTCTCCGATCCCCTTACCACATGAGCAACCAGCTCCTCATCAATCCTCAAATGAGCAGCACGATGAATCGAGTGTGAAAGATCGAGGCCCTCGGGCTGATACGAGTGGATTGCCTGTCGAAAAGGCACCTCCGGGGAGATTGATCGTTCAAATATCTCTTGTCACTGCAGACGCGATTGCTCGAGCGGCAGGCAAAGCAACCCATGACGTGATCCGATATGACGCCCCTCCCTTCCGTCCGCAAAGCAGCCAAGGGAGGGATAAGTCAAAGGCTCCAGTCGCCAACGGTTCATATAAAGTGGCGAATGAGCATTCGAGTGAATCTGATCTCAGCTCTAGTGACGACGAGGCCGAAGACATGGATGGTTCGGGGCTAGTTCCCGGTCGCGTACTCAAGATTTCGAGGCCACGCCCTATCGATCTAACGCAACTAAACCTGGCTACGGGAATACTTGAAGAGAACCTCATGCCAATGGCCGATACGTACTCAAAGAAAATGCTTCGACGTGCCAGGAAGTTGACTAGAGGTGTGATGGCGACTGCCCCTGGCTCATGCGTAATCGCGATGGTGAGCCGACCCCAAGCATATCGATCGACCAATGAAGGCAATCGACCCCTACTACGAGGCCGTCGTCGATCTGAGACGGAACGGTGGCTCGGCTATACTCCTGCAGAGTTTGCTGCCTCACTATTCACTGTCTCCACACAAGAGGTGGTGAATGATAACCGCTACAAACTTAAGGCCAGGCGAAGCACCGTTCAGCCCGAACGCTTTGATCAAAACCATGAGCAGGATCAGCCGCAGAATGTGCCTTCCGACCAGGTTGATGATGCATGCTCTTATCCCATCCCAGTTAGTGCCAGCGACGCTGCCTTTTTAGCGTTTTCACCACCAAACTCCCAGTCCGCAGCTCAAGGATCGACCTCAGGATCTGGGAGCGGAATCGTCCTCGCCGATTCGGTACCGAGTGCCGGAGCCTGGCTTGTAACTGCAAATGGTGTGCAAGGTGCTGCAAGTCGTCTACTTCGTGCACACGGCCTGTTAGCTGCAGCCATTCTTGCACCACCTCCTGACTTGATCCCGATCGCATCAAAGCCTCCTACTAAGTCGGTCGACCCTGTAAAGTCTGCTGGAAGCGATTTCGCCTCGTATATCGAGACCCACATTCAATCGCTAAGATTACTCCACGCTAGCTTGATGCGAGATGTTCCGCCTCAGGCTGCCGCAGGTGGTGGTCTTAAGTCTTTGCATCCTGCTGCACAAGAGGCAGCTGTGCAAATTGCTAGTCTTTCTTGTATCCCTATCCCTGCTCCACTTCTGCATGCATTTTCCAGCAACTCCCTTGAGGCGGTTCGTGTAGTACATCGAATAGATTTTTTGCGCAAGCTCGTGCGCAAAAGCATCAGAGCTGTTGCCAGACTTCAACCGAGCAGGGCGCGTGCATTCGTCATCGATTGGGTCCGTTCAATCGCACACTCAATTATTCCGGTGGGACAGACACCTGACAGCAGCTTCCATGATCTGTTGACACCAACGAACCTTCGCAGTGGTCGCCGTCTCTTGACACACGTATCTTATCCAGGCGACGATCGGATACCCGGAGGCACCACGGAGAATGAACAAGCAACACAGATAAGAGATGTCTCTTTGGATCCGCAGCCAACAGCCCAGCCTGACCCTGACCTCTCTCTAGTGGACGAGGAGGACGAAGATGAGCTTTCTGTGGCAAAGGATGTGGCGCTCCGACTCAGAAACCAAGCCAGAGTGAGATTAGCACGAGCTGAATTAGAGCGAAGACGCAGAAGAGGCTCCGTTGTTTCTGCGGCTGATTTTGATGAACTCGACGATGATGAACGGGAGGCTGAAGCCACCCTTCCAGCAGATGACCATGATGATAACGAGCATGCTCTTGCGGACCTCAGCGCTTTGGAAGCTGATCGTATTGAGCCTAGTCCACTTCAACCATCCCCATCACAATCCTCGGGTTGGGACTCCATGCGGGCTGGCAACTCAACGCCTAGTAGTAAGCTTGAGAGTCTTGTAGACGAAGGTGCAGTTCTTGAACGTCTTCTAGCCGAACGCCCTAGACTCCTGACGGCAGGTTTCTCGGTGACCTCCATTAGCAGCTCAAGTGAGTATGGAGGAAGCCCTGTAGAATCCATTATCCCTGCTATTATGATACCTGACACTGTTGACGTAGTCATCCGTGAGATTTTGGAGCTGCGTCGACGTCTTACGCGCTTCCCAGGTGAATCTGAGGGCCTTGGGAAAGTTCCACAGCACAACCCTGCAGCAGTACCTCGCGCAGACGCAGCGATTGTTGCAGCCGTAGACACGCGCGAAGACGATTCGATCGGTGAAGACGCTACCCACCCTATCATAACTCTCCGGTTTCGAATCTTTGATGACGAGGAGAGCTCTGATGTGTACCTCGACGTTACAGCATGTGGGGTTGAGTTCTGTCATTTGCCAGGACTCGGGACCCTCGCGTATGAGAAACGATCCTCGTCTCAGTCCCGAAGACCGTTGAGAGCACTTCAGCAGACAAACGCCTCGAAGGATGAGGAAACACGCCTCAAGGTCAGCATCGAACCTGAGCCGCCGCTGGGCCCATCCCATGAGGAACTTGAGGCCCTCGACAAAGCAATTCATGATCCAGAGTTGATTCGAGAAGCTGCCATGTCCTTGCCATATCTTGCAACACCCCAATCGCGTCAAGCCCCATCCCAGTCTGCGGTCGCGGTCCAAGTGCCCCGCATACTAACTCCAACGACTCCCCACTCGGCTTCCCCAGCGAACTTCTCTGGAGCGATGTCTGCACGTCGAGCTGGTGCTGGGATGCGCGGGAGGCCTATGGCATCACACGTCATGTTTACGACGCGAAATGCGCATGGCTTATCCCAACAAATATCGTCTTCGGTTCCAAGCCCTCTAGCAAGCATTCCGGCATCACCTGCGGTTGTTGTTTCATTGGGTGCTAGTAGGCACCCAAGTGCTGCAGAAGTTTTTGGCCTCCAGTCTGCCGTACCAGAAGACGCGGATGAAATATCCGCAGACCCCACGTGGATCACAGCGGTTCAAGAGGCAGCAATGATCTGCTCTCAGACAACCACAGCTGATACGTTGGGTGCATCGCTTGTTCTGACTGTTAACATTGACAAACAGAAGCAGGAAGATGCAGCCACTCGCCCTTAATAATTAGTCGTGATATGTTGTGTAGTCGGATGCCCCTTTTAATACAAAATCGGTTAAAACCACCTTTACTACCATAGATGCTTAGTCGACGCGGAACTCAGCATTGAAGTGTATCACCCAACTCTGAATCGAACGGAGCTCGCGACGGATGTTTCGTTGAGCTGCACGTTCCCATAATGATGCCAAATAGGAGCCTAGAACAGGAGGGGGTAAGAACCAACATCGATGAGTCACTGCAAACAATGCAGCTCAATTTCATTCGCCCCTAAATGTCGAGATCGTATCACAGCAACCAGAGGCAACGATCCCGTCTGACCACCTACCGAAAATATTTGATTTCAAGAGCGTCTCCAGGACGCTCGTCCTGCCTTTGACGTAGCGCTCCACACCGAGATGTCGGTATTCGGCAAAAATGTTATAGGCATATTCGATGTATAACTCGGTGGGACTTGCTAATATGCTCATATCTAGGTCTTGCGCAAGTGCAAGAACCTGTTGCAGCACTTGAATCGCGATGTGATTTTCGACATTAGTAGGCAAAATGTTGGTCTGGCGACACATGCTCACCAATCTACGTATCTCTTCGACCTCCTCTTCTGCGACGTTTGTGGTATGCGTTTTGGTGCGCAAAATGGCTCGATGTACTACGGTACTCAACTCCTCTGGCCACGACATATCTCGGGCAAACGACTGCCAGAGCGCAGCCGATGCCTCCTCATTGTCATGACGCTGGGGCTCATATATCTACAGAGAGGGCGAAAGAGAGAGCGAAAGAGAGCGCGCGCGAGAGAGATGGGATACCAACCATAGTGAGATGAGTGGTGCGTTAGATGCTATGCTACGATACTTGATACAACTGTGGTGATATCTGGCTTCAAACGTGCTCAGCTCCGTAAACTTACAGCGTCGTGGAACAAAATAATCATAAATGCGATTGGATTTACAAGGCGTGAGAGCAGATCCTGGATCGCCTTCTCTGCAAGATCTAAAGGCAATAGCGGCAGACATTTTTCATACGCAGCTAGCAGTTCTTGGATGTGGTTGAATGTGTGGTAGTGGCGATGAGGTTGATTATAAAGATCTAGCAGTCTTTGCCACATCGCATCTTTCATTGTATCCCTAGCTGTATCTGATGTAGCTTCCACGCCCCGTTGTTGAAAGCACCTGTTATACATCCCAACAACCATCTCCCATGTTTCTTTGGTCTTCTCCATCCGCTGCATTTGCCGAAGGCTTTGCTGCTGTCTGAAATAGGTCGATGAAGTCTTCTCTCCTACTGTTTGCACGGCGACGCTTTGTTTGAGTTCGCCATCGTGCATAAAAATTTGCTTTCCAGTTCGCATGTCCACGAAGGTATTCAGAGGTGCGAGCTCGACTCGCTGAACGAGTGGGCCCGTGATGATGTGAAGCTCTGGCAGACCCTTATTCTTTCGATACTCGTTTACCATTGCCCCGCCCTTCGCGGTCTCCTGGCTAACCACGATGCACTACATGATGAAGCGATGTGAAGAGATTCCTAGGAATCATGAGCTCGGTTCTGCAATAGATTGTGCATGACACTATGGCAAAGCATAACGACATGTGTTGGTACGTACGTCCAGATCACGAAGCTCGCCAGCGGGCCCATACATATCATACAAGGGTTCAATTTGGACGTCAATTGGTCGCACTGCACATAGTTTAAGTGTCTCATCAAGGATCTGAAGCCGAAGTGCATACGGCTGCAGCTGCTGTAAGTGCTGCTTTTTCGCCAGTAACTGCCCTGAGCTCAGGCCAATAATAACACGTTGGAGCGCTCGTGCTGCAGCAATGGTTAGCAGTGCAGTGTGTCCTTCATGTAATCTATCTAGAGTACCGCCCATCACTACAGTAGGCCACTTAGCTTCTTTTGCCGCCGCATCAGGCATCTCCTGCGCTGTGCTAGACTTGCTTTCGAGGCCATCACCTTCATGTGAACATGCGCCTATGTGATCAAGTTTGAGGCAGTCACGAAGGTCCACGGAATGCCATCGAGGGTTGTGCGAGGTTTGAAAAGGCTCGCCTACCTCGCCCAACTCCTGTATCACACACAGTGCTCTTGGAGTTGCAATCATATCAGGGATACATCCATGCGACTCAGAACTTGTGTCAATGCGCGATATTTCCGCCTCACGCTTCACATCTTCGATGTCTAGCTCGCTGCTATCTCCTGGGAAGATGATATGTAAAATAGGGGTTTGGGTCCCGTCAGTTGCACAATCAAGGACGTATAACGCATCAACTGAAGCGGCATGCGAGTCAACGCGGCGTGGAGCCGAGGAGGCATCTTCGTTCTCGAAGGAGCAAAGGATGGTTGTTCGGAAGTCGGCGTCTCGCAATTGTTGAGACGTTGTAACAGCCACGCTGTAAAGCCATCCAAGCGCGGATTCAAGTAATTCATCGGCCAGAGATGGGATCTACAATCAGAACAAGCCCAAGGGTGCGCAAGTGAGTGCATACTTCGTGGCTCAAGTGACAAGACTCACTGAGCGACGGGGAGCGGGCGCGTTTCGCTGCATTCTAGGACAAAATCGAGATATTCTGCGACAGTTCCACATGAATGTGGGAGTACTTACGTGTACACCGATGTAAAGGCGATTTAGGCAGTGCGAGACGGCGTGTTGAACGACGTTCTCGTAAACCTGGCGAGGGAAGACAGTGAGGCTGCCTAAATCCAGGTAGATACAGGCGGGTAGAGTCTTATGTCGCCACTCAAACTCGCGTGGCCAGGCTAGGGCACAACTGATAGACGTACTCATAGGATTTATTATACACTGATACACGTGCTGGGCACGTTTTCTTCCGAGTAGTCACCGAAACAGCAGAGCCAAGAAATCGAAATCTCATCCACCGGACGGAGGTCAAATGTCTGTGTCAGCCGTCAGGGGTTCGTTGGCGGGTGGAGTATACATGATGGATGATGAGATTGGATAAATACACAAGTATTTGTGGAGCGAAATTGTTTGATCTGAGGATGGGTCCAAGTGTGAATGACTCGGAAAAGGAGCAGAATGCATACGCCTCCAGGTCTCGTGGTTTGAAAGTCAGCGACACAAGGGAGGGTACGAGTCTTGCATACACTCGTACCACCAATCGTGTCGTTAGCAACTCAATTTGTCAAGGTCCATTGGAGGCACCGAAAGGTGGGATTCAGGCACTACGTTAAATCGTGAAGCAAGCTGGAGAAACCGCTTAGTAAGTTTGGTTTCACGTTCAAATGCAACAAACGTCGCTGCGTGATGGTGTCTCGCATGCGCTAAGACACGGTACATACGTCGCATGATAGCGGAAAGCTGGTCAATACCTTCCTGTTGCACACGCGATCGATCAGGGAACCATTTGTTCGAGCACAACGTTGTTGTTGTCATGGAGTGAAGATGGGCGATGTAGTCGATGGCCGCGCAAGCCACGGGTGTGGGACCATGGCAAGCACATCGTACTTGACAGTCCTCGGTGCAAATCATGACTGGACAGTTCTCGGCATTGCAAGGGGCCTCAGGATTATTGGCAAGATCTGCTATCAGTCTCGCGATGTCTGTGGTAATGACGCGCACGTGCTCATAGATCCAAGCCCCTGTGTCAACGCCCTTCGGTGGAGTCAAGATGGCGTCCATGTCGGATGGATCGCGTGAGATCTGGAGCTGGATATACTCCTGCACTGAGAACATACTTTCTCGCTTTTCAAACGCGATGGCTTCAGGCGATATGCCAGGACTAGAGGGAAGTGGAGATCAGGTCAGGTGGGTGGGTGGTGATACAGTTCAGCCGTGAGGTCATGTCTAGACGGGACAATATCCAGATATATACCACAAATAAAGGTGACTAATACGTACGTTGCGAATGTGTTAGCCACAAGCCTCGGCGCACCCGGCAGCAGAACTGTTCTGAGCGTTTCTTGTTTCGTCTCGCTTGAAGTTTCTGCGGCGCCTTGCGAGACAGCGGACATTGTTACTCCGTTCCCTTGCGCCGACTGGCAATGGTCTGGTGTATACTACTTGGATTGGTGACTTGTTTCGTGTTGGGACCTGGACTTTACAGCAGTTCGAGAACCCTAGCAGAGTGGATATGAAAATATTTTTTTCTCTTGAGGATATGCGTAAGTACGCTACGCGGAAGTGCTCAGCGCTGACGTTTAATTCAATCCTTTCTTCTTGTGTAGACCATGCGTGTGCGCCATTTAGCACTCGCTTTTACTCTCGCGCTCCTGCTGCAGATTGCGCAGAATGCCCTCGCAGCTAAGGCCAGCGCACTACCCTACGCGACCATGTTCATTTCGCGCCACTGCGCACGTGCTCCATCGGCATCGTTCACTGGCGGTGGTCCCAATATGCCCACAGACCGCAACGATTACGTTGCGGACCCCTACCCTGACTTTGGTGCTGCTCCCATGATGTGCACTGCTCGAGGGCGCAGAATCATCCACAACCAGGGTGTGACACTGCGCGACACCTTCCGTCCGGATACCAAGTTCTCATTCATTGCTGACGTGGATCAGCGTGATATTGACACTGCAAATGACTACCGTGATGGCATTGGCGGCAACGCGCAGGATGCGAAGGTCCGAGTGGTTGCGGATTTGTTCTCAACCATGCCGAAGGTTTGCCCCTACCTTGACTCTAGCACCGCGGTCGATGCCGAGAAACGCTGGATTGCAACGCTCCCTCGCCCTAAAGACTTTGATAACTACGTTGCTCGCCTCCAACAGGTAACTGGCATTGGCCGCGTTGGTCCTTTAGCCAATATTAAGAGCGGTGTCTCGAAGACCGGAACCTGGTACGGTCTTGAGAATACGGTTGCTGACATCATGGAGAACTTCCATCTGGAGTCTGGCGCGGGCATTGAAGTTGCTTGGAATCGTTTGGAGGAGGGCTCTGAAGAGTACTACAAGCTCATGGCTCTGCGCGCATATGAGTTCAAGGGCGCCTTCTCTCCTGAATATGCTCGTCGTTACATCTCCAACATCATGTACCGTATTGGATACGTGTTCGATAAGGTTTCCTCTGCTTATCCCAACTCCCCCACAACTGAGTTCCTTGTTGGCCATGATACCGACATTATCACCTTTGGTACTGTCATGGATCTCGCTTGGAACCCCCGCCCACTTCCAGTCAACTCCACTACCACGAGCTCGAGCCTTAGGTTCGACCTCTTCGAGGCGAGCCAGTTAGAGCATGAATCGCCTGATGTTGTACATGCTGCCAAGCTTCTGGGTGACCAGTTTATCGTTCAGATCACTTATATCTATGGCACCACCATGACAGACAGCGGAAACTTGTTCCAGGTGCCCGTCACTGGTCCACTCGTCAACGACAAGGGGCAAGTTCCTCTCTCCGCCTTCCTGACTCAACTTCGTGCTCGAATCATTAAGGAGTGCACGACCAACGAGGCTAACTACAAGGAGTACTCGGCTTCAATGCTGACTTCCATTCGCGAACGGCTCGGACCTCTGCACACTTCTTTGCGAGGCATCTTCACTGACCACACAGAACGACACGTCCGACCGTAGATGGCAAACGCTGCATCATTATGTGGAAGTCCAGTCGATTGGCAATACACTTTTGCTATGAAGCATTGCTATAGAGACCCTTTATTTTGAGGAGGGCTTTGTAAAATACATACGGGTCGTCCAAGTTCAATTTGCGCCGAAGGTTTTTACACCCCTTGTCGACTCAGTTGGATCGTTGGCGTGACCAGGTTGGCGGTCAGCTCCATCCATTGAGTTATTTGCCGTTGGACCAGCGCCGGCCTTATACCTGAGATTTACCACGCGTATGGAGCTCGCCTGCTGCTGCGGAGATGAAGACGAAGATTGTGCAGGAGGTGGAGGACCCCACATCAGAGCCGAGGGAACTGGGACAACACCCTCGGGCAAACGTCTGGTATGGGGCGATGCGAGTGCAAGCAGCCTTGCCGAGATAGGGGGAACCAATGGTTTTGAAGGTGTTGGCGATCTGCGATGACTTGAAGCTTGAGACTGCTGTGACATTGAGTCTTGGTTGTGGGGACCTTCACCGAGCATTTGCAACGCAGTTGTGAATGCTTGATCAGATTTAGATTCGGACAAGGAGGCACTGGATGCATCTGACGTGCTGGCATGCGTCTCAGGTGGAAGACATGGCACGTCAATTGTGACGTCATAGCGGAAAATTGGGTACGTCCCATGCGTATGAGTGGCGAATGAGAAACCAATATGGTGTTTAAACTCCATATAATTCACAACCAAATCGCTAACGAACTCCCGGCATGATGGCGACGCTGGAACCAGAGAGAGATCATGACATGCAGTCTTGTACTCTTCGCTTGTAAGGGCGTATTTAGCTCGAAATACCCGGGTTTGCGCTGATGTCTTAGTCTCTTGTGCAGCGTCTACAGCCCCCGAATCTAGCGAATTTGGACGTTTTCCCGGTTCCAGATCACTTCTCATAACGCTCTGTTGTGCTTGAAGTAGCAAAAGCTTTGCTGCAGAATCTAGGGTTTTGAAGAGACCTACGACTCCGTTTGTGACTGGATTCGCGCATGTGTGGAGAGTCGGTGAACCTGCGCAATAGTGATCCAAGAGTCTTTCGAACATTCCGGGTCGTTGTTTGTGAGGATCCGACAAGAGCCTCCCGCCACTTAACGATCCATTTGAAAGCGAAGTTGACGCTAATCCGTCACTTGGTGTTCTTGGAGCCCGAGGAGTAAGTACACCTTGCCGCAGTGGGGTTGTAAGTGTACCTTGGCTCAAGCCACGAGTATGCATATCAGTTTGTGATCGAAGGGGAGTGACGCGGGGGTCGGGGGATGTGGACGGATGCAGGCGCTGTGGCGTTGGGGTCCTGGATCTTGTACTTGGAGTCGTAATACTGACGTTGGGTTGTGCTTGCAAGCCTGATGCAGTGGAGACACTTGCCCTTGGCGTTGTGACTTTGGTGAATGTACGGGCTCTATCTGGCGTCACCTGTGGCGTGGAAGGACGGCTAGACTTCGGCAGCGCCTGAGAGGGTGATGTCATGTCTCTCGGTGTTGATATGGACTGTTCACCAGTGCGCGTTGACATCCGCGGGGTATTTGGCCTTGTGGAAGCTTTTCTTACGGTTGCTCCCATTGGGGTTGGTGGTTGGGCCGTCGTTGCCTGCGCTGCAGGGGACCTGGGTGTCGTGGGCTGTTGTGTCGTGGGCCTTGGTATTGAAGCTTGTGAAGATATATGCGGTGGAGCCGTCGGCCGCGGAGTCGTGGGGCGTGATGGGGCACGTTTCGGGGTCTGTGGCACCGTCGTCCCCGGTGTAGCTGTGGGTCTTGGTGTGCTGTGTTGTGTAGTGGACTGTGGCATAGTCGGCCGTGGGGTCGTGGGCCGTGGAGTTGTGGGCCGTGGAGTTGTGGGCCGTGGAGTTGTGGGCCGTGGAGTTGTGGGCCGTGGAGTTGTGGGCCGTGGAGTTGTGGGTCGTGGGGTTGTGGGTCGTGAAGTTGCGGGTCGTGGGGTTGTGGGTCGCGAAGTTGCGGGTCGTGGGGTTGTGGGTCGCGAAGTTGTCGGCCGTGGAGTCGTGGCCCGTGGAGTCGTGGGCCGTGGAGTCGTGGGCCGTGGAGTCGTGGGTCGCGATGGGACACGCTTCGGTGCCTCAGCTTGTGACACAGTTCTCCGCACTGTTGTGGGTCTTGGTGTTGTAGGACGCGAGGTTGATGCCTTGTCTAAGGCAGTAGATTCACCAGTCCTCAGTGGAGTGGATGTTATCTGCGTGGAAGGAGTAACAGGTCGAGTTGTAGCCCGAGGTTGTCGCGGGGCCATCCCGGAGGGGGTGATAAGCGCCACTGACGTACGTCTGGCTGTGGGACGCACAGGCGACAATGAATGCATGCTTGGGTTCTCGTTTGTGTCGGAGCATGCTGTCTCGTCTCTAACTACTGCATTCTGGTCCCGGGTGGCTGCCAGAGACAAGAATCTGCTTGGAGCGATAACTTGTAGCCGTTTGGCTTCATCGTCCTCATCCTGATTGTGCGCCTCATTAGATCGAGTTTCGCAGTCAAAGAATAGACTGCTCTGACTTGAGAGGCTAAGCCTTTCGGCACGATCTATTTCGTCACACTCTTGCGCTCTTGGATCTTCATAAATGTCCTCGAGGTCAGCCAGCTCTGCGTCAAAATTAAGAAGAAGAGACGAATACGCATCGAGATTGTCATCCGATTGCGCTGATACCGCTTTCAACGCATTCGTGAGATCACCGCTGAGACTCGCGAGACGCTCGAGGAGGCTGTTGCCGTAGACAATGTGCGTGCTTTCCGCATTTTCAGGGTGCTTAGGGCGCGATCCTTTTGACGCGGTAGCACGCAACTTCGAGCGAAAATTTGTGTGATTTTCAGTCGCTTTCAGCAGTCTCGTGTTGCGTTTTGGAGTCAGGTCTTGTGTTTGAGTCTTTGTACTAGAAAGGCTTTCTTCGATGTCAGACTCCAAATAGTCCTCATCGCTGGACAACTCAGTATGAGATGATCGGCTAGCACTAGCACCTGCTGCTCCCGCAGTAATTATGCGACCACATGAATGACTGCTCTCACCAGAGTTTGTCCCCGTTGTGGAGGAAGTCTTCTGTTCATTTCGATGCTGCTCCAGGGGCTGGCTTGACCAACGTGGCTCGCGCTGCGTAGGTACTGTAGGTGTGCCCACGTAACGCAGCGACCATCTCGAAGATGGTGGTATGCCCTTGACAACTGCAACTTGTGTCGCCTCAATCCCTATGCCTGCAGCAGTACGCCGAAAGACTTCGTCGATGAAGTCAAAAGTACTTTGGGTCATACGCATACCTGCTGCTTTTGCAGCGGCGGCATATTCCTGCGCTGAGAATGCTGCGCATGCACCTAGTTCTTTCGCGCGGAGTCTAGAGTGCGGTAACGGATGTGTGATTGGAAGTGTGAGGTTGGAGAGTTGTCGATGCAGGGACTCGAGTGCTGCTGCTTGAGGAGAACCAAGGGGTAAGCGGGGGGCATAAGAGCTCGTATACACCACGTACTTGCGAAAAATTGGCTGAGACTTTATCTCGCGCACAGCCAGGGTATTATGGAATGGAAACCTATTCTGATCACCGACCGTTGGCGTGCGCAAGCCTGTTTGAGGTGACTTTTGCGCATTCGTAGGAGTAGTGGCGCGACCTGCTGTGGGCGTTTGCCGCAGTCGGGACTCATTTGGCGAGACCGGCGAAGGGTTTGCCGCTAGCGGTATTGGATGCCGGCTTGGCGTTGCCGGGGAGGCCATGCCCTGAAGAAACCTAAATCTAGATGAATATGTTGCAGTCTAGCGTAGGAACCACGCGTGATTGCGTGGAGCAAATAGGCGGAGGTTACACAGTTATGTGGAAGACTAAGAATTGTGCACACCACCTCCAGCGTCAGTTGCGCGGACACGGAATATGCTGTCGATCCAAATCTGTTCGCTTCATCTGAGTCATTTTTCCGGTCGGTTCAAATTCAGCGACGACGCGATCCTAAGTTGTTCGCCAGCCTAACACTAGCAGTGAATCGACCAAGCAAGCGACTGAATAATGATATATACTGAACTTGTATGGTATAGTAGCGAGGTAATTGTGCGAATGCGCTCGATTCAAACCGAAGCCCGAGTGTAAGAAACGCATGTGTCACATACACCCGGCATTCGGTGCTAAAGATCAACGTATTCACGAATAATGTGAGGGAAATGCTCCTTGCTCGTTCTGGAAGGGAAAACGGGATCTACACAAATTGAGAATTTGTATCACGCCCGCGATCAAGGGAAGCATACATGCTCACAACATGAACCTGGTGATCCAGCAGCAACAAGAATGGCGAGCTCGTTCGCAGTTACAATAAGCCAATCGCATGATGGTTGAACGAAGCAAGATAAGTAGGCAGGACCGAGTGAAGCGTAGCAATCCAACACAGATGAATCCATACCAGCGAATTTCGCAAAAGGTCAGAGGATGACTCAACTTGCGACTACTGGCAAGACAATCAAGTAGTACTGTTTGTTTGGCAACGCAAATCTCGGAGGTGTTAATAAGGAGCTCCCATTCGACTTGAATGATCCAGTGCATGTCCTGAAAGGAGGCACTGCTCGACTTCAAGAGGAAACGGGTGGCGAAGAAAGCTCAGAGAATTTTCATGGAGCAAGTTGGGGAAGAAATACAATGCGGGTACAGAACATCGGAAGTGGTACATTCTTAGCGATTATTAGCAGAGAGGTAAGGCAGAAAGAATGGCTAGTAATTGGTGCAAATAATCAGACAGGATAAGTTGAGCCAAGATTGTGAGATCAATTGCGCATACGAAAGTGACGCGTAGAAACAGAATTGTTTTAGCGCGCCACTAACCTGAGATGGATGGAATGGAACGCTTTCATGCGTGAAGGAATTCTCGTTCACATGATGGTCCAGACCGCTCAGGGGTGAGTAATATAGCACGACACGCTGAGTTCTCGTCGACGACAAAACTTGAGAAATGCGTAGTTGCTACCATAATCGATGTAACAATGAGTTGCTGATGCATGCTGCTGTGCATTAATTAGTTACGGCAGATGTAGTACAAACCACTGTGAAATATGGCGCAGTGAAGCTAAAGTTAGTAATACGATGAGTGAGGAACTAAAACGGGGGATCGAAGCCAAGACGTGGCATCAACGCGCTAGCGTCTTTTGTTATCGTTAATTATTCGATATTAAAGACTAGCTCACGTTTTCTCTGGTAGCCTTTGAAGACCGCGGTCAAGTGTGATTGGGATGTTTCGACTGTCCATACCTTCTGAACAAGAGGAAGTGGATCAAAAACATTTTCCAGAAGAGTTCGAGGTATGAGAAGTGGTGCAGCCGGGAAAACTGGAACCGCGACACGACGATGGACATAGGTAATGGGCCGGTAATTCAGCACATGAGAGTTCGCAGAAGCTGCTGACGATTGATCCGATCGTGGATCAGCGATTGCATCAGCTCTGAACTCCTCCTCTGATCCTGACCCAGGCGAAACATCTAGCTTCTTACTGAGAATGTAATATACGTGGCTTTGGTGTTGATTCGCCTGGGCCCAAACATTGGCTTGGACGTACTCCATGGCTGAGTCATACAAATGAGGACCGGGTTGATCATTGCTCTGCATAGACTCCTGCATGACCTCAAAGCCCAAGTCACCCTTGCCAGCCGAAGGGAAACTAACGACAAACTGTAGCGCATCCTTGGCCAATCGTTGCGACAGCAGTGAAAGCAATATCTGTGGATTCACGAGGTGTAGAGAACGAGATGTGAACCAGGAGGGCACGGAATGGATAGCTGGTCTCGCTACACTAACGGATGTCGAGCGTGCAAGTGAAGAGGAGCCATCCATGAAACGAATTTGATTCGCAACACTAGCAACAGTTTTCCACCATCCATGCTGCGTCTCAAGGGCCTCCGCGGCGAGCGATGGTCGGGCAAAGAACTCCGCTCCGATTACTTTGACTTGCACTTTGAAATCAGACTGCTCACGTACTGAGCTTGGCAGTAAGGTGAACAGGGCCAACGCCTCGGGCTGGAAAAACAACGACATGTCGCAAGTCAGAGGAGACCAGCCAGGTGCATCACAGCTTCTGAGCTGAGTTGTCCCAACGAAGCGAGTCTGCTTTCTCAGGCTCCTTGCAGAAACACCCAATACTGGATGGACGACGTTGCAATCAGAAGACGTATCAATCTGGGATTCCTTTGAGTCGGCCTCAGGCTCGGAGACTCTAGTCCCTTCCGGAATAGCTATCGGCATGAGCGAGTTTGATGGCGCGTACTGAATAGCAAAATCCAATAACCTCTGTGGTGCTGGTGTCGCTGACACGTGAGGCTTTGAGCCAATTCCATCCTCTGACAAGATGGGGCTGGGTCGAAGAGAAATCGGTAGTCCCTGCAGGAGATAATCCGCCTCTTCGATGTCATCGTACGTAAGCTCACTAAACGATGCAGATTCGCAGCTTTGCTCGCGAGTCTCTAATAATGAACGAGGAATGAACTGGCATTCGAATTCAATAACGGGCTGATAGGTCTCAGGCGACAGTTTGGATTGAGCTCGAGTATCGGCCGGCAGTGCGGACTTGGTATGCCGATCCCAGACGCATACCCCTGTAGATGATTGCGTCGGCATCAGTGTTGTCTGAAGCCTCAATGAATGTGCTGAGGAAGGGGCGCGATAGGAAGTAGGTGCATTATAGAGATAGTGCCTGGCGGCTGCAGCTGCCACACGTGCCTGCCGAAGCCGGCGCTTTTCCTGCTTGGTCGTATTCAGAGCCCGATCGCTCTCTCCGAGGTTCACATGCCCTGAGTTAGATGGACTGAGTTGCAACGGAGTGAGCTTGGGTAGCGACGGTGATGGGAAAAGTGATGCAAATGAGAGGGGGTGCGCCGGTTCCTTTGACTCCGTGGATTCGGCCTGTGTTGGTGCATGCTCAGCGCCAACCGCGAAGACGAAAGCAGTGAGGATCGCAAGGGGTATTGATGACGGCTTCTGGGCCGCACCCCGCTGCGCATTCGTGTCATCCTTCGATGATGGGATTTCTGGAGATGCAGACCGCGAATCAGAGAGCGCGCGAACGACTTCAGAGGCAAAGGGTGCCCAGAGCGGGTTCGAAGTTAGAATACGCCGCTTCGTCATTGATGAGGTCGCGCTATCCGTATCCAGCACCCAGGTCTTGACCACGTGTTGAAGGATAATTGGCAACCATGCGGGCATGCATGAGGAGCCTGTCATCATACTCGCTTGCCACTTCTGATAAACCTTGGTCAATGCAATCAAAGCTCCGGCACCTCTCATCCCGCTCGCGGGGATCGAAATTGGACGTGGTGGCACATCGGCAAGGTACGCCTCCCCTTCGGTTCCTGCAGTCTCCTCTGGCTCGTCAGATTTCCTATCTTCCCGGTCCTCTTCGTCCGGCTCGTCATCCATGGCGTCGGAATCGAGCCAACTTGCTTGAGACAAAGTGTACTCGGAAATCTCATCTTGATCATGCGCTGTCGGTGTCACTTGAATTGTTGTCGCACGTGCACGCTCGAAGTAATGAAGCAGCAAACTGATACGTGCAAGTTGCTGAGCGACGGAAGTTGAACGACTATCGTCGGGTCCACATACCAATGCGAGAATGGGCAGTCGGAGAAGGAGTGAATGGTTGGCGTGCGAGGAATTCATTATTCGTGGCATCACAATAGACCTCAACTTGGTGTAACCTTCCTTGCACCCGAGTGAGAATAATTCCATTCCGAAGCTGTAAGCCTCAACTTGGTCTCCTAATCTGGTAGGCGGGAGCAGGTTGAGAACTTGTGCTGAGAGCAAGGCCAGCAACTGTTCCCGAGTGAATGCAAGGGATTGGGCTTTGGCTCCGTGTTGACTATCCGTTTGGAACAGGGAGGCTTTTGACGCGTTTGTACTCGCTGCAGAGATGGTTGAGGGGGCATGATGAAGTGGAAGTGGAAACAGGGACGACAAGAGCAGAACCTGTGACAAAACAAATGGCAAAGTCCGACGCATGCACAGAGCACGAGCACGCGGATGCAATTGAGTGAGGAAGAGCATGAATCCGCCTAGTGGTAGCCTCTGTTGGGGCTGCGTATTCATCTCGGTGGCCAACCGTTCCATCGCCTTGGCAGCCAAGTATTCTGAAATCGCCATGCAGACTAAATCAAAAGCGTGATCGGCCAACTCATGCTGGAACTGATGCAAGCGGTCCATTGTCAGCTCGTCGATGCCCAGTTCGGTGATGTGCTTCATAACGAACCAGTGGACCACATTTTTGAGTGTTGGAATCCTTGAATCTAGTATTGGACACTCAGGCTGGGGAGTGAGAGCAAGGAGTAAAGCTGTAAGAGTATCACCCCCACCTTCAGGGCTAGAGAACGAGTTGCAGATGGAAATGTCATGTTGAGTGGCGTTGAGTCGCAAGTACATGAGCGTAAAGAGCGCCTCGTTGAGGACTACGGCAGGGAACGCACTGTACTTGACCCAGCTAGGCAAAAGATCGTTGGGTGAATTGCTCCTACTGGCTCCGAGTGAGAACTTTGGTTCCGAGGTTAAGAGTGAAGCTGAACTCGTCAATCTACGGTTCCGGAAGATTCGGTGGGAGTCCTGACCGCCTAGCAACGGGTAGGCAGATGGCAGTGAGACTGTTGCGAGTAGTTTTTCTGCATCAATGGATGCTGGTCGTGATGCACAGGTACTCTGTTTGACGCAAAGCCTCAATGCTGAGATATACGCTGGGTCATACACAGGAGCTCCCAAGCGTTTAGAAAACGATCCAAGCTGTGCTTTCATCTTGTCAGCATCGATCGATTCACCGAACAATGGTGTGATCTCGTTCAGCAGAGAAGAGAAGTCTAGGTGCGAGGAGGTTGGATGTAATTGGCTCCAGGGATGATGCAAGGGTGCACCAGTTACAGAGTTAGATGCGGATCCACCTGGGGCTAAAGCTGAAGAGACTCCATTGGTAGACGCTGCAGACTGAGTGTTGCTACTACTTGGTGAGATACCTGCGTTATTTTCTGTAAACTGCTGGGTGAGTGTGCAATGCTCCACATCGCTCAGCAACGATGCAACGTTTACTAATGCTAAATCGGCCGCAAGCATTGACCAGTCGTCTCTGTCACGATCACTGGCTCGGGCATCGCCCCCCTCAGGTACAAAGAGAGAGCACTTAGTCATGAAACTTGAGAGCGACTCCTTCACATTCGACTTGCGCCATGGGGTTGCTGCATTAGCCTGGGTGACCAGGTCGATTGCGTCTTCGGTTGGAACGAGGCCCAGTGCCTTTCTCCTTGCGCATTGGAGGAGGAACTCTGCGAGGAACACAACTGGTGCCTGCCCTGCTTCTTTCTGTGAGTCGACTGCTGCTGAAGCCTTTGCATAAAGACCGTGTGCAAAAAGCAAGAATTCCGCCCTGGTATTAGGGACAGACCCTTGACCGCCGACAAGCGGTTCAACGAAGGGGGAAATAACACGCTGCAGTTCCCTCCAAGCATCGGGGTTTTGATGAGGCAACGGCATCCGCCTAAGCGACTGGCCAGGCGCAGAAAACAGCGAATAAGAGTTGGTGGAACGTGTAATTGTGATCGGTGCACGGCGGTTCCCGCGGTATTCATGAGGAGACTTTGCGACAACTTGATGCAACGGGAGATTCGCATACCACGAGTCTGCCACCACGTTGAGTTGCTCCGGGTGATCTGCGCGTGCATTTCTATCGTATTTAGCGCCCGAAGCACCGACTTGCTTTGACCTCGACTCTGCAGCCTTAGTTTCGTCGGAAATGGAACTCGCAACTTGCGGCGCGGGCTGAAGGTTGGCTTGGCCTACTATTGTCTGATTGTGCGACACGCTCGAATCAGTAACTGATTCTGAAACCCCCTTCTCGACTGCAGCAGAGTCCAGGGTGGATGTAGACGGGTGTGCTCCTTGATGAGAAGCCTGCCCTGAAGACTTGGTAAAACGGTGATCTGGGAACCACTGTGACCCAGCATAGTGAACATGATTGAGAATGTAGTACTGCAGCTGAGCTGGCGCGGGGACAACGCCTGGGAATTTTGGTGATCCGTGGCATTCTGCAGTTGCGTCATTGTCGCCATTCTGAGTCACGTGATCCACCTTGGAAGCAGCGGCCACGGCCGATGACGGCTCCGATGAGGGGTGCTTCTCTTCGTCTGGCATAGGCTCCGAAGACTTGGCACCGGCACTGGGTTGATCATGTGCTACCAGATCCGGCGGTGGGTGAGTATGATCAAACATGCATGATCGCCCTTTCAGGCATCCACCCGGCGATCGGAAGAAGAAGAAACAAGGAGGCGCTCCAGCAGGTGCCATCGTCTGGAGATCTTCGGGTGAATGAGCACCTGGGATATACCTTATGCCCTTGGCATGGGTAACCACCGGCGTGGGCGATAATCCGAGTGCTTGAGAGCTTCCGAGATGAACAGGCTGTGCAGGGGTGGACTGCATTGCCTGTAAAGGTGCTGCTGGAAACAAATAGCCTGTGGCAGGATCGAGAAAATACACTGCACCCTGGGCCTGTACTTGGCTCGATTGCTGAGTGTCGCTGGTGCTTACATCCTGGCTTTCTTTGCTCTGTGGTACTACTTGGACAAATCTTGGGGGTTGAGATTGTGAATGTGATCCTGAATCGCGCTGCGATAATTGCTGGTGATAGTGTGGATGGTATGAGGCATGGTACTGAGAAGGCACAGATGCAGCCGGACCTTCGTAGTATGTTGAGGCTGAGGCGGCAAACTGATGATGCAATGTGTTCGCGCCGATGATGTTGGACGCGGGAAGAGAGACATAATGTACAGTAGGGGTAGATAACTGTTGCACGGATGCCATAGCCTTGCCTGTTGCAGCGGAGGTGGTCACGGGCACATTGGAACTCCCTGACTTTTCCGGTGCATTAGGACCAGGTACTACGTAAACCGGTTGCGGAACTAGATGTTGCATGGAAGCTGCGTAGACGCCTCGATGCTGCTGATACTGCAGCTGCGGAGAAGTGTGCGAGAGCTGCGGTGGTAGCAGCTGATGCTGCTGGAACTGTGGCAGATGTGACGCTGAGACGTAGTACACGGGCTGCATATGCGGAGGAGCCGGAAGTACGGACGGAACCATGGGTGACTGACTAGCCTGAAGCTCCTGAGAAGCCTCAAGATCATTTATCACCATCGCACCCGCACCAGCGGCGGCAGCCACGTGTGCAATCACAGGCACTGCTGCAGGTGAGCCAACTGACACTCCAGCCGTGGAAGGAGTGGTAGAAGTAGTTAATGCTTGCGCATTGGGAGCATTCCCATTGACATTTGACGCGTTCTTACGCGCGTTAGGGCCAGGTGTGGAGCGGCCCTGGAAGGAGCCCAACTGATGATCCTGATGAACAGGTGATGACATAAGACGTGACAGGTCCGGGGACGTAGGCCAGTCGCACAGGATGCCAGGTCAAGTTTGAGATGGGAGGTAGGATGATCAATCAGATAATTGAGCACGAAGCAGAGCCAATTTACCGGCGTTTCAACGTGTATGCGATGAGGGAAGACTTGAAATGTGGAATCCCAAGTACCACCTCTCGCTCGATCTGCTTAGTGCAGATCAGAACCGCTTACTAAGCGGGATTTCGGCTGGCAGTGTCAGTCGCCTTGGCAAAGGTTGCGAAAAGGCCGCCTAGAATAGAACGTGTCAAGGGTGAAAATAGTTGCGGTTGATGTGCTGAGCCGACATATAGCGAACGGCACTTGTTTCACGACGGAATAATCCCAGGCACTCATGAAACAATCGATCAAAGTCATTCGGGTAAATGTTATCAAGAGTTGCCGTTGAGGAGTTTGGCCTGATCAGGCTAAAACCACGCACAGCTCTCGCTGGCTCGTCACTGGCTGAGTGCTGCACCGAGGGTTGTGCCAGGGGGTGGCAGCTGGTAAGTAACACTGCGAGGTGATACGGTCAGTAGACATAGTCCACTGTTGCTACCCGAATAACCCATGCAACTCGGTCTGAGAACAGACAGGAGCCATTTGTATTTTTGTCTGCTTGTTCTGATAAAGCCTGCGCTGAGCTTGGGTTGCGCTTTCGTTGTGTAGTCTACCTGATTCCATCAGAAGATGTGCTTGCAGCGATACTGCAGCGTACTCATGGATTGATACAATGTGATTCGATGCAGGTTTCGATTGCATAGTATGCATGCGTACAAGACCTGATTCCATCTGAAGCTTTCGACCAGCGCTGTCACTGCTCTTAGTCACTCCCGACCCCTGTCAACCTCGAAGGCTATAGATTTAGACAAGCCTCGTCACCCGCCACCACATACGCAAAAGTTAGCAATAAAGAGACCACCGCTAGTGCTCACTCGGTCCAAGCGGTAACAGCAGGAGATGATGTTCGACTCAGCTGGCAGACCTGATGTTGGTCCGACATGTGTGCAAGGCGTCTCGACTCAGCGAGTTTGGAAGTCGCACTCTAGGAGCTGATGAGTGCTACATACTGAATCTCGAGCGGAACCCAGACTTGTATCTCGACATTTAAGAGCGCAAGATATCCTTTACAAGTACCAAAATGAGAAATGTCAGGATTGAGTATATGTAGCTAGGACCCAGTGCCTGGTGGTGAATACCGGGTGTGTGACTCCCCCGCGCGTGAGCACACTCACACGTGTCGATATGAACTTGGGACGGTGGCGCACAGCGGCGCTGCAGACATCAGGAAACACGACACCAATCAAACTGCATTTTCAAGTGCAGTGAAGGCATCTAGTTGGACATGTTGCGAGCGATGTTGGGAGTGAATAATGCAGTATGGATTGTCACAAGCACCCGTGTGTTTTTTACTCCCCTTATATAGCCTATCACCACCTGGACAGCCGTGGCATGGGTATGTACCGCGTATGGCCCAAGTGAAGGAATTCGCGCCCGAAATGCTCGGCGATAAGGGCACCAGCGCTACTGAAGATTTAAGACTTTCGTCCAAAGGCACTGCAGACGACGAGGATGACGTCGGATATGTCTATCTCCGTCGTCCTAGATGCGCGTGGTGCCCCACAATCTGCTTTTCTTGCTGCTTTCGCAAGGCGAAACTGACCAACGCGGTGCTTGCGATTGCCAAACGGGGTCGAGACTATGATGTTGAATCTGACTCAGGCTATGGCAGCGACAGTGACAGCGACTTAACCGAGGCCGACGCTGCAAGCGATAAGGAGGGCAGCGAAAACGGCGATGATAATGACGACGGTCCACATGAGCACAGCAAGTCTCCGGAGACAAAACGTCTCCTGTCGGCATCGGCGCTGACGAGCAAGGAGGAGAGAAAAGAACTCGCCAGCCAAGCTCTTCTCAAGAGCAGGTCCAAAGCAAATGGGGCCCTACCAAACTATGGCTCACTCGCGGATGTAGAGGAAATGATGGAGCTCTCAACTGTAATGGAGCATTCGCCCAAGCCGCCTGAGGGTGGTGAGACCGAAACTGACCTTGTGGCGGAACAATCTGTGAACACTAAGAAGCAGCGTCGATCAAAGCGTCGCAAGCCTGAACGTAAGGATGCGACGCAGGTTTTCAAGCTGGTATTCCTCTGTGCTATCACTGCCTTCGGAGGTGTGTTCAACAACCTGACTTTCGTCAAGATGGGCATCGCGATGCCAGGGTATCCAGCTTTTCTTCTTTACTTTACTACTCTGCTCTATGTGATCATTTATTTCGCGTGGCTCTGGCTGCGACGGCGCAGCAAGTTTGCGGCGGCAGCCGCGGCAAGAGCGGAGCTCGCGGCACACGGACTTCTGTCAGATAATGGTACCGTTGCAACTGTACTCCCTCGAGAGAAACGCTCTCAGACCTTCGTGAAAAGGTTTAAGGAACTCCGTTTAGCAGTCGAATCTGAGCCAAAGGACTGGCTAGACGGCATGCGAGGTGACCTCGGCAGTATTTACTGGGTCACAGGCATCCTAATCACATTCGGTGGTGCATGCTCTCAATTTTCAGACCCCCACGTTAGCGGTTCTCTGCAGGCGATTATCAACCAGTTGACACTGCCGCTCACAGCACTCTGTATTCGTTTCCTGTTGAAGCACAAATTCACGATTGTTGAAATTGTGGGTGCGTCAATTGTCTTTATTGGCTCGCTCCTACCAATTTTCCCTGTCATGGCAGAAGCGAACCTTGAGATATCACAGTTCGGGACATCTATCAACGCCCCATTCTGGGTATTCGTTTTCCTACTCTCGGATATTCCATCAGCCTTGGTTAACGTTCTGGAAGAGATGGCCTTTAGTAAGTATAAGGCAGATGAAATTCATTATCTCGCATTCACCAACTTGCTAACGCTCTTTGGGTACTTTGCAACGATCCCTCTGGATCGAATCAATCCTGGCCAGGACTCGACTCTGGCGCAGCAGTCATCCTGGAAGATTCAGGAATACGCATTTGCTTGCTTCTTTGGTCAGGAGGTCACCTACACTCCTTTCGGGTCAACGCAACCCATTACAGGCCTACCCCCAGCTTGTGAACCGGGAGCATGGCTCCCGGTGACTGGATTTGTGATTTGTGTTGTGATATATTTCTATATCTCTGCTGTTGTTGTAAAGAGCGAGTCCGCGGCCTTCCAAGCATTGGCAAGTACGCTCGTCACGCCCTTATCAGCAATTGCGTTTAGTTCTGTCTGGATTATGGGTCCTCATGCGAAGCCCCTCGACGTCTGGACAATTCTTGCGATTTTCATCGTACCTGTGGGCATCGTTATTTACAAATGGGAGGATGTCGCAGGAGAGGGACGTGAAGACATTATCCCTCTTATTGCCCGTCACTAAAACCCTATTATTGTTATGTGTGCTTTCTCGCATTGTGTTGTGCATACTCAAGCTCGTCAACAGGTTATAGTAGTAGACTGGTTTGTCACTTATGACGAGAACCGAACATAGCCCGAACTGTGCTATTTCCACTCAACATTACGCGTCACATTGCATGAAACGTCTTCCTGTGTTAAACCTAGGAAGTGCGATCACTATGCTATAGTGTGTATTCTCATACAGTAACAAACTAGTGTAGGTCAAACTGCGAATACTGATACAAGGGGGTGAAGAATCTAACTCTCAGTTGGGAATCAGAGAGCTCCAGTTAGCTCGTCGCTTCGGATTTACGGCATCATCTGTGGCTGGACCAGAAGTAATAATGCGAGTAACTGACGGAATCAAACACTCATGTTCCTGAATCCACTTCGTTGGGTCGTCGACCAACGTTGGGTCCGCCCCCAAGACCGCCAAACGTACTGACGTGCCTGGCGCGTAACCTTTCTGGGCAAGCATTTCCGCGAAGCTGACTGGCAAGTACTCGACTTCATTGGAGGCTTGCTCCACATGCGCTTCAGATCGATGGATTGGGTCGCGCTCACTCTGTTTGCCGTTCTCTGGAGGTATTTGCTTCCCTGGAATGCGTACAATGGTTGGATCAAGGTCTTCAAAGGCTTCCTCAGCAAGCTTTGATGCCAGCTCCGAAGTCTCCGCAAGCGAACGCAGAGCAGAGCAGGGTGCTAAGCTAACAAGCACTGGCTCCTCACCCACAATTCGTTCTTCGATTATCTCTGGGAGGAGACTTTCAAGTTGAGAGCTCAATCCGGGCAACTCAGGCATCGTTGGTTGAAGCGATGCGTACAAAGGGCGCTCAGGTGGGATGTTATGCTTCTGAAGGACTTTCCGGCGCAGTGATTGGAGTGCCTTCAAGGATGCAACAATCGATGGATCGTTTGATGGATCGGCCGCGTGTGAATCATGCGATGCTGTTCCACGCATAGCCGCGGCAGTTGCTGCAGCTACCGAGCCACCGATGGATCCGCCCGATGCTAGAGGTCGTGCTGCCTGCTCGGCTGCAGCTGCGACGAGTGCAGCAGAAGAGAGCATGTGTCTCAAGTGAAGGGCACCAGTCATATAGGGATCTGTAAAGGGACGGATAATTGGTTCTGCGTAGTAGCTCATCTTATCTTCAAGCAGTTGTGTCTGAATAGCCGAATGGAAGGCCCTTTGGAGATCCAAAGAACGTTGCAAACGCTTAGCGCGGTCGAAATCTGTCTCCGAGACAAGTGCATCCAAGAAGTTCGGAGCTGGTTCAGGCCAGTTACCGGGTCTGGATCGCCAGCCTGGCAGAGCAAATGCCGGGGCTACGGGTGGCGGCGAACGCTGAAGCGATTGGACGTGTGAGAGATATTCATGCAACGAAACATCAAACGGGGATGCGGGAGCAGGGGATTCCGGAAGAGGCGGGCCAACCAGATCTTCACGGGTCGGTGCAGCCAAACTGTCTTCGTCAGGTCGATCCTGCAAAAGGACCTTAGCGTTCTTGGCGCGATTAGCAACGCTGCTTGACTTGTCATACCTTGAGAGTAGCACAATCCGAGAAAATAAATCTCGGAAGGTTACCTCGCCTGTAATCTCACGAGTAAACTCGGGATCCTTTGCTCCCGGAGGAGTACTCAGCCCGAACCACTTACGAACTGCGTCAGCCAGGTCACAATTCCGGACAATTGTGTTGAGCAAATCGTGACGAGAGAGCGCCCATCCATTGCATTCCTTCAGAGTATCATCATTGATTTCTTGCTCTGATTTTCGCGGCGATATAGGTGTGCGTGTGGTGGTCGTCGAGTTGTATAGATGCAAATAGCTGTGGTGATGATGGATCAACGCAGAAACGTTCGCTGCGGGCCCTACATCACCGGAGTCGACAACAGCTCTCATCTGGGGTGAGAGCCCAGCGATTGCCAGCTCAAGGACGGCCAAACGGATGGAAACTGAATTTCCAGGCCTTTGGGTGTAAGCATCTGCAATAATGTTGGGCAGCCGCCTAAGGAAGAGCAACTCTACCGTTCTGGTCGGCAGTGCAGATAAGGAGTGCTGTGCAAGTGCCAAAAAGGTTAGGACTAGATTTGTGGGCATACGCGCCCGGGTGGTAATTTTAGATACCGGCGCTGCTGGTCCCTGGCTGGCTGCATCTTCACCGGTTGGCGACGCGACCTTGGTTCGTTGGACTCCCGGCGACGTCGGTGTGTCACTCTTTTTGGGACCTGCCGCTGAGTTGAAAATGGGGTGCTGTGCAGCAAGATCAGTTAACAATAGCGTGGCCGCACCGCGTGTTAGAGCATGTAGGGTAACTGTCGGTTCAGGCTTTCGGCCTAACGCCGTGGTAGTAGGATCGACATCTTCCTCAACATTATCGTCATCCTCGTCGCCCTCTACCTTGACTTCGACACTTAAGGATGCGGCATCTGCTGTCTGAGCAGCATCTGCCTGTTGATCGGTGGACGAAGCACTGATTGCGTCATCCGAAGGTGTGTCGTCATCCGTTTGTGGCTTGCGTCGGCTAGCTTCTATCTGAGCCAAACCGGCATCAATCTCCAGTAGAAGTGATTGCTCTGCCAGAGGATTACCCCAACTTGAAAGCTCCTGAGTGAGGCGATGCCAGGGTGATCGTTCCTTGGGAAGAATGACCTCAGGAACTGGTCCATATAGTTCACCAAGAATACGCATAAACTGTGGGAAGCAATGAGCCGCTTCTGCAGCTACTCTTGACGTTGGGTCCTTCAGTAAAGTAATAGCCCAGTCAACGAGTTCGTTTGCTTGATCTGTTTGAGCAACCAGACGCTGGTTGATAAGCTCTTCGTAGGCAGCTCGCTGAGTACTCTCGCGAGGGCAAGAAAAGCCATCCTTAATTTTGCCCGTCTTTTCCATCGCCGCAAACTTCAAAGCAGCAAATGGCACTGCACGTCGCAGCCCCAAGCCTGACTCGTAGGCATCCGAGTCGTTACTGCTAACCTTTGACTCACCGCCTTCAAGCCACCAGTCTGCATCTGCACTTGCATCTGCTGCGACAGAAAACTGTGCCGCCTTTCGCAGATTGGCATATGGCGCTCGGCTAGGTAGGTTGTCCAGCATTACCTGGGCTAACGATGACCATGTATGAGTCGTTGCATCGGCCCGTGCATTCGCCTCGACCATTGCCGCCAAGCGTGCGGGGTCCACGGCACCCTCTTCCTCCGCCACCTCGTCTGGTTTCTTCTCATCATCATCATATTCTTCTTTCTCTGGTGAGCTGTGATCACCTTGTTTAAATTCCGGTGACGCTACATCGCCGGAACTTTTCGTTTGAGGCGGTGTGTTCAGCGCCTGCGTCGAAAATCCGCTACGCTGATCAGGAGTAGGCTGCGCCGCAAGTTTATCAAGTTGCTCCCTCTTAGCGGTTACCATGTAGGCGTCGACTTGCGCAATGACCTCCTTACGAAGATCCACATGTGGGCACAATACCAGCATGGCGATGAAGGGAAGTTGACGCGCAAGCAAAAGGCGCAATCGCCATGCCGACTGATCATTCATGTTTAATTCCTTTCCAAACGCCCCCAACCTGAGGATCGAAAAGCGAAGGGAAGGTGCGAATGCTGCAAGCAGCGCGCCAAAGCGACGAAAAATCGGAGTTCTTACGTCTTCAAAGGGGTCACGAAGAAGCTGAGTTAAGACGGGTAGAAGCACGTGTGGGGCGAAAAGCGGGCCCACCATTCGCGCGATGACGGGTAGTGCGGTTGCCAATGCTTCTCTAACTTGATACCCAGGGTGCGCTGCCAAAGTCGTGACCCACGAGTAAATGTACTCTGTCGAGCGAAGATTACGCAATGTTAAGGAAAGCATCGGAAGTGGTGGGAGACGCGGCCACACTCTTGCGATCTTGCCTGGCTCGGGGAGAGACAAGGATCGCTTGAGAAGACGAAGCTGCGTGTATAGCCACAAGGGATAGGCTCTTGCACCTGCTGCAGTGAGTTGATACTCAGATGGCACAGGTACTTGCAATAAATGCAGGTAAGATACAGCCGCAGCCGGGGTAAGGATGGAGAGGGCAGGAACATCACCATAGATCGATGCGAGGAATGGTAATGAGGCGAACTCGCTATCACCGTCGAGAGATAAAACTAAGTCTTGCCTTGGATCTGACGCATCGGGATTGAAGGCCACAGATGCAGAAGCGATCTGGTTAAATGGTGCAACGCTCTTTTGGTGGTACTCGAGTTGAATCTGTAATTGCTGCTGTGGTGTCAGGCGAGGTGGCGGTGGTTTGCTACGCTGATGGAAGAAGTGGTGATATAGTGCTGGAAACAAAACCGCCGGCACAACGGTCTGCAACGTTCGTGCGCCAAAGGGGAGCAACTGCTCAGCCGGGGTAAATCGGATCCGCTTGCTTTTCTCATCAGAGTTATGCTCTTTGGCTTTTTGGCCTGATTCGTCACCATTTGACCCACTACTCTGATACTTTCGCTCCATCTCTTCGTACTGGTAGCGTTGAAGACGTAGGAACATTCGATCCACCGCAAGGTCGACTCGTTGAGCTAAGAAACGGAGCTCACTTGACCACTCCAGAGTACGCTCCCGGGCTGCCTGTAGAATCTCGTGTGCATTACCAACCAAAGTTTTGACCCGGTGCCTCGCTGCAGCGCTCTCAGGGTCTTGCGACATCGAACTGGCTGACTGAGTTAAGTTACCTTGTACGCTGCGACCGGCAATAACAGGAGCAGCACCAACGGCCATACTCGGAACCGTCTTATTCACGTTGCGATTGGCGTCTAGGCTCGTTAGACCACTTGCAGTGATTTGAGTAACGGCTGAGTTGAAGCTGAAGGCGATTTCATCGTCCTGCAAATCGGGGTAAAACAGTTCTTCAACATCAACATCGACCTCATCTTCGGAGTCCTCTTCAAGCAGGTTATCCCAACGATCCTCCTTTGCTGCATTCGCTTCTTGAATTAGCTGTTCTGTAGGCAAATGAGGATGCTTTGGTGGAGGTAAGCCCGTGCTATCTGAGGACAACTCGCTGTAAGCAGTGGAAACATCACTCAGGCTACTTGTGACACTCTTCTGATCGAGATCCCGCGGCCCTTCAAATTCATGTTCAAAACGAGCGATGTCGCTTTCAGCCGCGGCCACTACTGCTTCAACCTGCTGACTGACGCGCAATGCTTCTGCTGCAGGGTCGAGTTGCGTACTTGAGCTCGTTGTTTCGCGTAATGTTTCAGTCCGCAAGGGGGTCTCTGACTGCATTGGGGGCGAAGTAAGAGGAGGCGTTTGTACCGCAAGATCGTTTGGTGAAAGAACCTCTTGGTTTGCACGGTAATGATTCGTTGAAACTGGTGGAATGAGAGGGTTGTCATCAGGGGCAAACTCCAAGGGAAGCCCATCGAGTAGCGCGTTATCAGAGTACACCTGGTACTCTCCCTGGAGCTTCTCCCGTCGAGACTCTATATGCGCATGAACAACTCGTAGAACAGCATCATCTGTATCTAGGTCAAGGCTAAAGCTCTGGGTAGGTGTACCGGGGGTCGGGGACATAGGACCATTTCTTGAACCTTGCAAGGGGGGTGCAATTGCCAAGCCGCTTGCAGCGTAAGTCGATGCTGCCGCTGCTGCCAGCGTGGAAATAGAACCACTTGCATTGCGGCTAATGCTTCGTGCGGCACTCACGCTTGCGCTAGCTCCCGTGCTCGAGCTAATACTGATCCGCCGTGTTCTAGAAGCGCTTGCCCCGATAAGCGGGCCTCGATTGGTTCGCGAACGAGACATTGACATACGATGCCTTCGCAGAGAACCACCACCGAGTCCCATGGGAGATGTCATTTGACTTCGCGACAGAGATGGAGAATGCGCCAGGCTCGTTTCCAACCCTAGGCCTGTGATTAACGACGATGTGGAATCTGGGGCGTGGCTTTGTTGTGGAGATTGAACTGCATTTTGTTGGTTCTCGCCTCTCTGGCGGTGCTGAGACTCCAGCGTTGCAAGCGCGGCTGCGACCCTCAAACGTCTTCGGATGCCTCGACGAAGTCGATCCGAAGCCAAACGGAACTGAAGGACCAGCAGAGGATGGCCAAGTGCTGCAAAAACTGCACCAAGTAACGACTCGGCAAGTGTTCGTGCCAGTGCTGGCACAGTCCCCTTTGCCCCACCGGGGCCACTTGCCCCTGTCGTCGCGAGATTACCATTGCCTGCCAAACCAGGTCCGGACAGCCCTAGTCCAAAGCTCGCGGCTTGAGGACTCGTCGCTGCCGGACTAGCACCTGAGCCTGGACCAAGACCCAAGGCCGCAGCAACTGCGCTGTCAACTGCTCGCGTAAAGTCGCCCATCAGTGTCGGATACATCGAAGGCGGAACTGCGCAGAAGATGTGACCCAGTTCGGAAGCAGCAGTGTCCACAACAAACTGAGAACGATCCCGCAGCAATGCGCGAATTGCAGGGGCAAGGCGGCGCCTGATTTGGGATTCCGTAAGTGTTGACGCAACCTTCGGTAGCGACGCAAGCGCGGCCTGCCGGATTGTCCACACGGGATCAGCACAGAGTTTCAAGAAAGATGATAGGAGCCGAGAGCAACCTACCTCGGGACCAACCGTCGCAAAGACTTTGCCAAAACACTGTGCAGCTGCTGTGCGGAGCTTATGTGCAGGCTCATCCGCGAATGCGTTGAGCTCCGATGTCACGAAGGAGCGGCATAGATCACGACCTAAGAATGGGGCTAGATCATGCAGCAGATAGAGAGCAGCCAGTCGATGGGCCTCCGGTCCCTCGTGGGCGACACGCAGAATGAAAATAAGAAGGACGTGACCAATATCACGCTCAGTTAGAAGAGCGGCAACCCGAACAATGCCCTTAGCTGCGACGGCTCGGACCTCGCTTTCATCGTCAGTGAGGAGTAGAATGAGTGCTGGGATAACCGAAGCTAAAACGTGAGAATAACCTGTTGTAACCCCATCTTCTGCATTTAGCAGGCTTGCCGTGTGCTCTGACCAGGCAGATGTAGCCTGATTCAGTGCTGTCGTTGTTGGACCACGCGGTCTGGGGTCCTTGTCCAGCTCGGAGTCTGGACCTTGTAGTGGTGGGACATCGCTAATCATTACACCGCTAGATGAGCCTGTGCTGCCCGAATTGCCAGCGACTGGAGTTGGAGGTCGTTGGATATCAGACTTCCTGTTGAAAAGATTCATAAAAGATCCAAAGAATGACTTGCTCCCGCTCCCGCTGCCACTGCTATTGCCGCTAGGATTGGAGGATCCGACTGTGCTTTGACCGCTAGTATTTGAGGACGAGCCACCGGAGAGTGCAGAGTCAGGGGAAAATCTACGCTCAAGAAAGTCCATCTCATCTCCAAAAACGTTCAGAGTTGGAGGCTTCACGGGAAATACGGTCGTTGACGACGCATAGTTCTCGCTTCCCAGAGGCGGAGGTGGTGGTGGAGCAACCAACGGGCATGAGTATAAATACTCTGCTAGTTCGGGTAGCTGTGCAGCCAGTGCTCGGCGCACTGTCTGGTGTTCATCGACAGCAACAGCACGTAGAGTTGGCAGGATCATGTGTGCCGTTGCCGCAGCGCCGACTTCACGCGCAACGTCCGCCAACCGCTCAACAAATGCAAGCCGGATGTGGGGATAAGGGGATCGAGAATAGTATGTGAACCGGTCCAGAGTCGGCATCGACTCGGAAATAAAGATCCCCGGTAGCTTCTTTCGTTGACCAAGCATCGTAGGTCCGACACCAGGACGTTAGACTCCGAATCTAACAGGGTCTGACGGGGGAGTGTTCGAAACAACAACCAATGGTCAAGTCGCTAGGCGGGCTTTGGAGCAAGAAATCGTGGTATTCGAGGTCCGTGTGGGCACGTACGCGGCTCCAGTCCCAGGGTAGCCCCACCTGGTTATTCTACACGTCGTAGGGGATCGTTAGGGGAGAAAACATGCCACAAAGTATGGGTGAACTAAAGCGGCGCTCGTGTTTGGTATAAATTTCCTCGTGTCTTCAATGGACAAGAAGCATGCAATGCCTTCGACGCGCTTGACATGTTCGCTGCAATACCGTAGATGCACGCTAATCAACCAATAGGTCCACCCCAGCCTCAGCCGGCGCGGGGATGCACTGGTGAGAGTGAGATTTTCCAAGCCCTGGCCTATGTGACTCTATTCCCTGCGAGCATCCCTGGGTATTTAACATGAGCACACAACACTTGCATAGATGTCGAATCTAATCACTCATTTATATCCTTTTTCGTGTCGCGCTCGAACGCTGGCCTGCAATTCAAGCCAATTGACATTCTGCCTCGAGTGATCTGTCCCAGCTTCTGGTATGCTTGGGCTCGTTGCGTGCGGCTCCCGCGCCAGATCCATGACGATGGAAGGCCCGGCGTCAAGCACTGCAGCTCGTAATCAGATGACGAGACTGCCTCCATCTCAAATCCGGTGAAAGTCGCGACGGGCTGGGTACTTGTCGAGGGAGCTGTGCAGGTCTTAGCAGCTGCATTGCTGGCTGGCGCAATTTGTCAATTCCAGCTGAACTAGGCTAAATTCGGCAAACTCGCTTTTCGGGTTGAAGGTTGAGTCCCGGTGCGCCGCAACAGCAAGCTGAGCCGGGCAGAACATGCTGCGGCAGGGGTCTCCGCATGTGAATTTGAGTGCGCCTCGTCGCGCGTGCACCTCGAGGACTGAAATACTGGACTGGACTGTTGAGTTTCGAATTTTAGCCTGAAACGGCCATCCAGTCCAGCTCAAATTTCAAATTGAAGCACTTGTGTTGAGTCTTTCACGACCGAATTAGTGTCTAAGGACTTGTGCCACGAAGGATCCAGTTGAATCATCCATTCGATCACTTCTTGAGGTGCTGTTTCGACCTAACTAAATCCAGCGTCAGTGCGCTACACCTAGCAAAAATCTTCACAAACCGTTTCCTCCAGCCAGGCGATCCACGTCCGCAGAGAGGTCTGTTGTGTCTCGCGCCAGTGGAGAAGTAAGATTAGTCAAGCGGTCACTATTAGAGCCAAGGCAAGCCTATGCGAGTCGTTGGAGGCGTCAGGATGCATGCGCTCAACGCTAGGCGGCAACGAGGATGGGTCATTGTGCTCACCTTTTTGGCTATTAGCTTCCTAGCACGACAGAGTAGCAGGGATGGCTATGACAGTGGAGTAGGATATGCCTACGCTGATGTGTCACTTGCTGAGACTCAAACGGTGTACCAGATTGACGCCGCGGCGGTCAAAACAATCCCGTCAATTCCCACAGTCAAAAATACTGAACTTGGCACATGTATCTGCGATTTGACGGAAGGAGTATGCGACACAAACTGTGCGTGCGACCCTGATTGCACGCCAGCCGAGGTTGCTTTGTTCTCAGAAATTTTGAATCCTGGGCCGGTGTCGACAACTAAACGCAAGTGTGTAGACCCAGACGTTGTTCGTCTGAACAAGCGAGGTTCTCTAACTGCAAACATTGTGAATAATCTCCTCTGTATCGAATTGGACAACTCTCCTAGCAAAGGGTTCTTTTATGACTCGCCCACTTCACTATCGGATGCAGAGTTTGTGCAATTAATATCCAGTTCTCCGTCGTCATTTGCGACAACAACCTCACCCACAAGCTCAGAGCCGGCTACCGCAAGCGGGTCTGCTTACAAGTCTGGCAATCCCATAGGACGTGCACTTTATGACGGAGCGTTCACGTCGCTATCTTCGCTTGTTCCGAACTACTTGTCACTGCCCCGCACTGGCTTGGCTGGTATCTGCTCGGATCGCAACCCACTCCGTTTCGGAATTGCTCAAGCCGAGTCATGCATCGCCACAGGTGGCACCGACGCAAACTCTTCCCCTGCAACTTTGTGCGCAGCGGGAACTGTGCTTGACGCGAATTACTGGCTTCAATCGCGACAAGTCGGTGTGGCCAAGCGGTACAACGTGCTTACATCATCAACTTCGCAGTTCGTGCAACCTCTTCTAGGTGTCGTCAGGGACGTTGGCGATGGATCGAGCGTCCCAGCTACGACACTATACAATCACACTGATGCAATGATCACGGAAAAGATTGCGGCAGATTGGGTAATTGACCCTCTTATTGTCTCTGACGTAGTGCGCGCGGCTGTCTTCACGGAACCGTTCGCCAATTTAACCGGCTACACAATCCCCACTCCAACTTGGAATGCAGGTACATGCACTTGTTCGAATGCACTGAAGGCGTGGAAGTACAACGTAATTTACGACCCAGAAACAGCCTCAATTACGCAAGTGTATGTGGATATCGATTTGGGAACTGTTACTGCAACTGAAGGAGCAGGATGTGCATCGACTCTCGCCGTGGAACAAACGTGGAAGTCCGGCTTTAGTCGGACTTCCGTGGCAGACGAGCAGCTGATTCTGGATGCAGCCGCACTTGAACTGACCAAGAACCCGTTCGTCTCAGCGGCTATTGATTCAAGCAACGTCACTGTGCCTGCAACGGGTAAGCCACGCTCAGGGAATCCTGGCTACATCGGAGGTCTCCCCGTGCTTGCAGGGAATATGGTTCCATTATCAACGGATGGTGGTGTCACGATTGTCCGCGGTATCTCAGAATCTGCGGCGGGTCTCACCACAGTCCTGTACGACACTGCTTCTTTAGAGTGTGTCAGTCAAGCTCTCAACTCATATCCTGCCACAACTGGTGCGAACCAGGTCCGCTTCCAGGTTGATGCAACGTTCTCATGTAAGCTTCCATTAACACTTGCGGAGCTCGCGACACTATGTGACTCTGCGTCCAATGGCTTGGAGGAATACCTGACTGTTCGGTATTCTTACGTGGGACGGTGGGGTAATTCATCAATGCTAACCCCGGTCGACTGGGTTCTCCTTGAGAACGAACCTTACCCAGTTGGGTCGCATGGCACCTGGGTTGCAGCCTCTCAAACATGCAGTGATCTAGCAGACACGCTGAACATCCAAATTGCATATGCAAACTTCGGATCTGTATTGAACGCACAAAGAGCTATCATCCGCGCCAAGACGAGTTATAGCCGAAATGCTTGGACGTTCACTGAGGCGAATCCCCTCTCAAAGCAAGTATTCCAACTCAAGGTGAATGTCGCGTTCTATGAAGCTGAACCAAGCAATATTGTCGAATCCGTCCCATCGAAGCCTCCACTTGCGCCCAAACTTCCCGCTGACTTCTTGTACCCGTTCTACGTCGGTCGTTCGGCCGCGGCTCCCAACTGGGCCTACTCAGCAATTACCATCATCTCACTAACACTAAGCGCCATTATATTCACACTAATCGCCTCATAAAGATCATAAAGTCAAGCTCCTTGAGAGCAAAAGTTATATTTGTAAAGCTCAAGATCGTTCAGTCTTGAATACAAGTCTAGACGTAGATTCTGACTTTGGGGGCAGAAATTAATTATATATTCACTTACAGAAGAAAAGGACTAATGTCTGAGGAATTTACAAATGAAGCACCACCATTGCGATTATTCGCCTCGACGGCGCTTGAAGCCATGATCACGATTCCCAAGCTGTGTCCTTGAAAATGGTGATCGTCTGCTGGTTCCTTGAGCTTCATTCATGATATCTTTGACATCACGTAGTGCGGCATGAGGATTTTGCTGAATGGCTGTTCGAACTGCGGACTGCAGAAAGCCGAATGGGGATGTAACCGTATCAAGTGGCACAGCCTCGATCGCGCCACCAGCATCGGACTTTACCTTCTTGATTCCTTGTTCTACTTCTCGAGATTCTGAAGCTGTTCGGCTAGGCTCGCTGACATCATCATCGCGTACCTTGTCTAGCAGCGACTTTCGCTTGGCCAGACGTGCCTTCAGCTTCTCTTGAGCCGACCAGACTGCGTTTTTGCCGGACTCTTTATCTTTCACCTTCTTCACTCTGCCCTTGTCTAGTTCAGCGTCCCATTCGTCACGAACATATCCAGTCTGCTTCTTCCGTTGGATTCTGTTCTGCCAAATTTCCCGCTTCAGGTACTTGTGACTAGCAAGTTCGGGCGCCGAAATATCGTCATCCCATGTTGAGATCGCTGGGGCTGTAAAGAGCGTCGTATCGTCGAGGTCAATCTTGCGCTGCAACCTACGGGTTGTGTTCGCTCCTTCCGGCTTCTTGGCCGGTGTGGCTTCACGTACCTGCTTGGAATTCGTGTCGATCACAGCGGCTTGCTTGGGCTGTTGACACGACTTGGATTCCGCTTTCGGAGCTGTCTCAAATGTCGAAGCCGTGGACATTTCGTTGCTATGTTCCGTAGATTCGGCCTGGACCGGCAGCGTCGCAGTCACCAACTTCCCGTTATTACCCTTGCCAATACGAGATAGACTCGACTTGGCCGGCTTCAACGTGCGGATGGAACCGAAAATCTCATCCAGCGTTGACTTGGGATCGCTTCGCTTCATGGAAGGACTCTTTGTCCGAGTCATGGATGCCTGCGAGGAATTCGGCTCACCCTTAGCGACCACACTTCTCCTTGCACCGCTAATCTTGGATAAAGAGCGGGAGTCCTCAGGGCTCTCAGGGCTCACAGGGCTTGCCAGACGAGATGTAATGCCAATTGAACGCGCATGCCTAGAACCCTCAGCTACATAAACCGGCTCGACAGGCTTTCGAGGGACGTCTTCCTCACTGTCACTCAGTTCGAAATGCTTATTGATTCGGCGACTGATTAGTGCAGCAACATTGGGACCATTTGTCAATCGCTTAGAAGCCGGAGGTTGTCTAGAGCTACGAATGTTGCTGTCATCGCTATCACTCTCGGTGCAGCTTGTTACATTCGCCTCCGAGTAACGTGAGGGATCAAATGTGAGCTTGTGAGGAGTAGCGTCGCTCTCGTCTGAGGGCAAGGCATCCGAGTCAAATTCATCATTCTCTTCCGTTTCCTCACCAGCAAACTCAGATTCAGTCTCGTCATCCTTAGCATGCCTGACTGGAAGGGGCGTCTCGCGAGTTGGGCGATTTCGAAAGAGTGATTGGATCTTTTTCTCCGCTTGTTTTGTTGCCTTGGAGAGGACAGCCAACTCCTTTTGAATTGCTCTCAATGTAGCGGCCTTCACGTACTCGTCGTACTTGGAGACGTTCACTGGTGACATCTTGCTCTTGACTGGCGTATGTGGGCTAGCGCTGGAGTCAGACTCTGGCTCCTCAAGAGGCTCGTCGTCACTGGAGGAAACATCGTCATCTGCTTCTTGAAGTCCGAACAGGTTTCTAACTACATTGACATCTCCTTCATCATCCCCATCTTCAGCTTGACGTTCCACACCTTCATCATCATCTTCTTCTTCGTCTTCATCTTCGTCTTCGTCTTCGTCCTCGTCCTCGTCCTCGTCTTCATCACCAAAGAAGCCTAGGAGATTCTCGTCCCCATAACCGAACGTGTACTTCTCGTGACGGTTTTCTTCATGAGTCTCAGGCTTCGCTTCGAATAAATCATCTTCAACAAGCTGAGGCGCAGTTCCGTCTGTTCTAACGGCGACAACCAGCGTGTCGTCAGTCGTTGGCTGACTAGATTGAGTTGCCGTTAACGGTGATTGATCGTCTTCACTATCGCTGGCAGCCGCAAGAATCTGCTGGCCTTGGAGATCTGTTAGTTGAATTGCTTTTTGGCGTTCCCTTTCTGCTTTCATCGTGTCTGTAGTCATGGACTTGCCGTCCCTGACTGATCGCTGATCTAATGTTGCGGCGGCTGTGGATTGCGTAAGATACGTCATTGGAACGGATGCTTCCTGCTTTGTGTACATGAGCACGTAAGCCGACTGCCTGAGCACCTCTGACACTGGGACCTCGCGGGTAGACTCATCATCCATAAGGAACCACTTACCGGCCTTGCTCTTGACATATGCAACGTAGTGCCCACCCAGCATTGAGCCATGATGCACGATGATACCATGAAGATCATACACAAAGGTCTCAGGTGGTAGCTCCATAAGTTCCGGCGGAACTTTGGTTTGGGTTATGTTCGAGTTCGAGTTTGAGTTCGAGGACTGCTTGGAATGCTCGTTGGCGTGGTACGTAGCTCCATACTGGGGCTCCTTCTTCTGAGTTGTCAGATCTGGTGACTTGTTTGCCATCGCAGATAGGAATCCAGATTTCGCCACTGATAGTGCCTTCTCTCGCTCTGCTTCCTGGGCCAGACGAACGGCTTTCGCTGCCGACCTCACAGAAGCACTAACATATCTCTCAACATCCAACTGCAGTGGGAATTCAACGAAGTGCGATAATTTTCGGCTTCCTCCAAACCTCCCAAAACCAAAGCCTCCGAACTGGGAGAAACGCTTGAAGTGGATCGTTAAAACGTTCGGCAGCCTGTGCAACCTTGTGGAGCGCTCAGCGGTGACCTTCTTCTTACATCTGTCACACATATAGGCATTACTGCCAGAAAGTACTTCGTTGCAGCAGTAGCTTGATAGCGCCCCATGCAATGACGTAATTTTGTTGATTTCGACGCTTAAATCAAGGAATTCTTCATAGCGATTTGATTCGTAACCACACTCCTTGCATTTCACCTGGCCTCTAGTATGTCCACTGAACAATGCGTAGATCGGAGACGTGTTCTGTAAGCTCATTGGAGCTGACTTCGCCTTTTTCAGCGAATTGAAGTGACTAGCTAGCCAATGCAACTGGGTTTTATCTAGGATGGCCTTCATACATTCATGAGCGTCTTCCTGATCTCCCAACATCTCCATCTCTGACATAATTCTTCGGAGGTTTCTGAAGATCGATCTCGGAACCAGATACGCTCGTGGTACCGGATGATGAATCTGAAGGGCAAGTCGCTGCATGCTGCACAAGAGACAGAACGACTCATTTGCTTCCAAGGTGCAGCGATGATTGTGCGCGTCTGTGCGGGCCATATCTCGCAGCTCTGGAGCCAAATTATCCAGGTGTGCAGCGGCAATTTCTTTGGCTCTTCGTTCAATCTCTTTGTCGTTTCCATTTGACGGAGGCGCATTAGCGCGTAGCTTGTGCAAACGGGTGCGCAGGCGCTCCTGCAGCACCTCAATTTCTTCAACGACCTGACGAGGAGCAGTAGCAATCAACCATTGGGCAAACAAGGGTGTGTAAAATAGGACTTGAAGTGCTGAGTTCATGAAACAGGTGTTGCCAAGATTCATGAGACCTGGAGGCGCTTTCGATCTGACTACATTGCTATTGCTCTTGCTCAAGTTGTCATGCGCGATCCAAGTGCGCATTAATGGGATACATTTCGTCAAATCAATGACAAACGTAGGGGGGAAGCTAAAGTCCTTGTTGTAGTAAAATGAGTTAGTAGCGCGAACAAGGACTGCCCGTGGTTCTTTGCCGTCCTTTGACGAACGATCTTCTAGATCTCTGGACATTGGAACCTTGGGATACTTCGTAGAATCCGACGAGGGTGCTTTTGCACAGAAGGGATCTTTAGCAGGCAGAAATACGATTCTCTCCTGCAGCAAATCATTCACTGCCGAAGCAAGAACAGATGTGAGGCTTACCACATCTGCTTTTGTGGGAGCTTCCTTCAATCCAACGTCTTGCTTGTTGGATGACGAAAGTGTTTCGTTGAAACTGGCTGGAAGCGAATCACACTCTTCCTCGCTGTCGCTATAGTCACGTACAAGCGTCTGCGACGTTCTAGGTCCTTCGGATCCACTTGATGACATGCCGGGCTTCGTGATCTCGGCATCTTTAACTTTGGCAATAAATATAAGTTTGCTCGATTTTGAGGGGCCATCTTGCATTGCATTGTCTGATTCGACGTTGCCGTTACCACCTGCAGCATGGCTGTCCCTCGCACCCTTCGTTTCGTTGACAGAGTTCATAGACTTATCAATGTGTTGCTTGGAAGCCTTCGCACGCGTCTGATTAAGCTGCTCGGAGACTCGTTGTGCTTTGGCTTGGCTAACCATAATGGAGCTCTTGAGTCGTGGTTGTGCAAGATTAGGCGCAATTACTACAGTTGCGCTTTCTGGTTTGCCCGCATGCTGTGCATCTTGCGAAACAGCGGAATGGTTCTCCTCCCTCGACTGTGGCGCTCTAGCTAGTTCCTCCTTCGTTTTTGCCTTCGAATTCAATGAGGCGCTCATTATGCTCTTGGAAGGGGTCTGAGAAGGCTTTGCCTTCACAGACGGCTGCTGAGATTGTGATTGGGTTTGGAGGGCGGCACGCGACGGGAGCGTGGCCATCTCTGCAGCATACGCATCATCATCGGATTCGTCCGTCGGATCATCGGTGACATAATTGTTTTGAAACATATTATCCCATTCGTCACCAACCACCTGTCGCTGATTTTGCCTTTGCTTCTGGGCAGTAGGTAGCGCGGTACCTCTCGTGGCCGTGTTCGGCATGCTCGCATGCATCACACTTAGCTTTGCCTTCGCTCTGGGTGTTTGGGTTGATGTTGCGGTGCGAGGCTGGTCAGATTTAGCGTGGTGCAATGGCGTGCTTAGCTTAGCTAAGTTAATCCGCGGTGCTGACATTAAGGGCGTGCTCATCTCTCCAATCGCAATGGTAGCTGCCCGGCTGGTCGATTCGTGGGGCTTGACAACGGCGACCGCGCACTGCGTACGAAGGAGTGCGGAGTTCTTGGAGTCTATGGGCGAAATGGCCAAGTCACGGACCTCAGTAGGGTAACTTGCTACGAAATATAATGAAACACACACTGATTTATCAAGTGATTCAATCAGAGTCACCTGATACTGCCCCAGATGTGACTTATCACTTGCTGCTAAATGTGCCCGTTCGACGATTTTTTCCTCAGGCGCGGGCGCTCTCTCAAGAGAGGCTGGATTTGGGATCTTTCTATTGAGTTTACGCCTGTGCTTGGGTACTATTGCAGGTTGTCACTAGAGACTAGCACATAGCAACTGCAAGCCGAAGAAGTCCTTGAGAAGGTGTTACAACCATGCCAGAAGCAGCACAAGTTCCAGTAATAAATCAGGGCCCACGAGGATCATTTGAAAGCCATGCCACTTAGCAAAAGTGCGCAAATGTACGGCGCAGCATCCGCTACCTGCCTGCAGTGGCCAGGGGAGAGCTCTTTATGGCCCGCGTGTCATCGGCCCTGGGAAATGACCCTGAGATGAGCCAAAATTTTTCCTTGGCTCTCTCTCTGAAGGACTCAAAGAGCCGTTGCCACACTTTCGCGACACAAATCGGGGGGCATTGGTGGACTGGTTCTGGAATTGAACCGCATTTCCAGCTTCTGTGTCGCAGGCTTTGTTGGATTATTGGCTACTTTTTGAGACTTCGCTCGTCTTATACGCTGCATTCTTTCGCGTCTCGACTCACGCTGAAGAGCAATCCCCTCTAGTCTGTGGTTTTAGACCGTTTTCAAGTGCAGCACGAGAGCTGGGTGCGGGTTTGAAGCCTTATCTGGGCATATTCATCCATGCTTAATGCAAGGATCGTCCGTGACCTCCGCAATCTTGCGAACAACCCGCCACCTGGTACGTCATCCGAACATGCCAATCAGCCAGTCTGTAACTGCTGACTAATCCATGACCGACTTTGCACTTACGATTCGCACTGGCTGACCCCTCCGCTATCTAGGTATAACCGGCTCGTACGATGGACAAGAGGATGGCCTAATTGTGGTGAACTGTACGATTGAGGGCCCGCCCGAGACACCCTATGAAGGGGGTGTTTTTAGAGTGGTCCTCTGGGTCTCACCTCAGTTTCCCGCCGACCCACCATTAGCTCGCTTCATTACGCGAGTCTATCATCCTAACATCGACGCTGAAGGCAGGATATGCCTTGACACACTTAAGCTCGCGCCTTCCACGGCATTGTCAAGGACGGGCTATTGGAGCCCAAAGCTTTCTCTGTCTGCAGTGCTGCTCACTCTGCAGTCCTTACTCGCGAGTCCCAATCCAGAGGATGGGCTCGACCAAAGTATATGTGCTCTGTATATGAACAACTACCCGCAGTTCTGGGCGAATGCTCGAAGCTTTACTAGGAAGTATGCACGGCGACAGACAGAAGAGCAATTACGGATCGATGTCAGTTCTACTGACAGTGAAGCAAACCGCCGATGTAGCCTTGAAAGTGAGAGTAATACCGTTAGTGGCGCCGAACATCTTCGGGCCAAGAGCGGAAACATGGGCACGGGTGGAGGAAGCGGTGAGGATCTCATGGGGATTTCCACGGGTAAGGCAGCAATCGATGCTAAACCGTCCTACATGTTAGCACAGCCCCGCACTCGCTTTTTGCCCCCGACCCTACGAATGGACGATCACAAAGCGGATGGTAACGTCAATTTGCTTTCAGAATCCGAATTAAGCGAGTCAAATGCGAGTACGACGTCTCAGTCGACCAGTGCAACCTCGCCGGAGATCCAGGCCGATGTGGAACGTCCAGCGGGGATTAGTCCTTCACACACGCAGGGCTTCTCTTCTCCGTCCTTACAGATACGATCTCCTCGCGGTATATCATCGAGAAATTCAGCAACAGACATCGCGATACCCTCGGGAGCAGATCCAAAGTTCCAATCGCCATCATCACAATGCAAGCCCTTTGCGTTCCAATCCCCTAACACACAACTAAGAACGGGAAGTGATTCACCTCATCCAGGCGAGCATGACGATATCACCAGTTTATTAGGACGGAAGCGAGCTGTCCGAGAGTTTGTTGGAGCTGAGAATGCAGCTGATGTAGCATTGCAGTTGTCGACAAGACGACCGACGGCAACTTGGACATGGGATTCAAACCCTCGAGCGGATGCCGAAGTTTTAGAGAAGAAGTTCCCGACCCTCACGAGTGCAGCAATCGCACTCCGCTGCGAGCAAGCCGCACAGGAAGAAGCGCAACAGTTGCTCGCACAACGCGATCTCCCCGCTCGTTTGCGTGGCAAGAGAATCCTCGCTGACAATACGGTGACAGTTGTGGACAAATCAAGCCCACTTAAGCCCCAGGTGGGCGTCGCACTGCTACAACCATCGAATTCATTTGAGATGGGTGTTAATGGCATGGGGCTCCCTCGAGAGGCTCAGGATAACACAGTGGAGATATTTCCTTACAGCTATGCACGGAGGCGAGGACGCGAATCGATGACATCACCTTTGCCCACCGACGAGTCGGCCACCGTAGCAGTTTCACCAAGTCCTGATCATTACACATATGCGATGCGCATGTAGTTATTCTAGTTTCGATTGGCGCTCCCTGAATGGTTTATATTGTTGAGATTGCAGGAATGACCATCAACCCTGTACCAGAGCTTAGAGCAACTCGTCGCCCCTAAGTCAAATGCTCTGCCTGACTGGTGCTGATTAATAACACCCGCGACTCGAGAGCGCCCACACACAGCAGCATTCATGTATTGTAGACTACTCCACAGCCTACTGTACCTTTGGATCACACCTTCTCTAGCAGCACAACAGCTTTTGGATTATTCTGTACATTACGACAAACTCTGGCATAATTTTCCTCCATAGAGAGACACACGAACGTTGTTCTAGCCACGATCGAGGACATTGTATACGAGTGAAGCCCACATAATCGACGTCCCAAATCGATCAATACAGCTAACTGGCTGAATGGGTATCGAACGTCCGGGTGCAGCAGGGTACGAGTGATCTGCCATCCAGTCCAGTCCAGTCCAGTCAGGTTTGAGAAAAAAATCAAACAACGGTTTCTTCCGATCCAACTTCGTGTTATCTCGGCTCATACGCGTGTTGTGAACGGAGATTGTAGAGTTTTAGGCTGGACCAAGGCATATAAGGCGCCAACTCGTATTACGTACCACACATTACCCCTCCGGAGCAAGCATAACTATGGACACTTCTCTCAAGCCCAAACCCAAACCCAAGCCCATCGGTTTCATCGCAGACAGCCGCACGGTGGGCGGGCGACAGACCCTGCTGTACCAAATACGCCACCATCATAATGTTCTCAAGCGCATTGGACGCACCCAGGCCTACCAGGAGCGTGTAATGTCTGCGAAAGCCAAGTACAACGCTTGGGCATCAGGTAACGTCTTCCCCGAGATACAGTCTACCAGCGCTGCTCGACCAAGTGCCTGCCCGCACTGTGCGTGCTCAGGTCAGACATACACGACGCGTGGTGGCGGCATGGGCCGACCTCAAAGCGCGGGACACACATCAAGTGGCGCTGGTTCACACAGGCCTTCAGGCCGAGTAGTTCGAGAGGTCCAAGAGCAGCCATCGCTCTTGTTCGAGCACAAGCAGCAGGCTCAACATGGCCAGATCTCCATCACCAGTAATACGAGCTCGCCCCGTGGTAAGAGTCGGGGTCCAGAGCCAGTCCTTGAGATTCCACCATCCGTTTTACCCCCACCTAGAAGAACGTTGAAGCCTGCGACGAGAATTGCAACTTCAAGGCCTAAATCCGCTGAGACCGGGAGGCAACCGTATGAAGCTGAGCACTATCATCATCCATATCATCACAACATGCAGAACTGCCCCCTGAGGAAACTGCCCCATCCTCATCATGTCGGTCTGTCGGGCACCGCACAATTCAGCCATGAGAATCGAAGTGGCATAATGCAGCCCTCTGCAAAACAGCATGATACACTCACAAGCAGTCAAGACCAGCGGCCATCAGCACGGCAGATTCAAGTTGAATTCCATGACGAAGATGAGATATATGATACGATCGAAAGAGAGGCATTGCTGACGATTGCACAGCAGAGGCTCTTTGAACCCGCACAATTGAGAAGGTACTTAATTGAGTTGTACAACCAGAACCGACACTTGAACACACACAAGCTACGCCAGCGCGTTATTGCACTCGCAGAATCGCTAGAGATCCGAAATTTGGTTCTTGATGGAGAGAGTTCAGACCGATAGCATCCTGATGGCACTCTGGCCGTACGGGGTTTATCTGACGCATCGTAATAAACTACACTTGAGCAGCGCTGTACTGAAGGGCGTAAATCTGTCCAGAAAAGGAGATAAGTTTGCCATGCCAAGTCAGTCTGACGTTGTGTTGTTATGACCAAAAGATAGGAGACTATATTGCAAAGGCTGGAGACGAGAGGCAGCCCAGAGTTGTAACCTGTTGTTACTTGCCTGCATACGCATGTGTCTCTGCGCAGGAATACAACTGGTTTTTGCTGACTCGATCCTGTGTGACAGGAGATAAATAGAGTTACAAAACAGCACCACAATGATGTGTTGTGTTGCCATAAGGGGGTAGTTAAGGTATTCAAAGTAAGATGTCCATACAGCGGAATGCGTGAGGAACCAACTAATGTAGGGTTGCATGTACGTAAGATAACAGTGCACTCAGCCATACACGGAGCGTACGCTTTGATCAAGCATCAAGTTGTGGAAGTGAACTCAAGCGCAGTCAACTACTGCTTAGTTTTGTTGCAAGTACGCCTTGTACATGTCTGCAAAGATACCAATGCCAGGAACGCGCGTCAGGGTTCGTGGCTGTGATTTAGACTCGGGACTAGGATCCTTGATGAGTTCGGATGGAGAATCGTATTCCATTAAGTGACCTTTGTCGAGGACTAAGATACGGTCGCTATTCATTACTGTGTTCAGGCGGTGAGCAATAGTGAGCTGAGTGGTCTCCGTGAATCGCTCTTGAATAGCTCGCTGCAACAGAGCATCAGTCTCACTGTCGACAGACGAAGTGGCTTCATCCAAAAGGAGGATCTTGGGCTTCTTCAGCAGGACACGACACAAGCAAATAAGCTGTCGCTGACCCTGACTAAAGTTACTACCGAACTCCAAGACGGGAGACTGCAATTGCTGTGGTAAGCGCTTGACATAGCCATCAAGATTGACGGCAGCCAACGAGTCCATAATCTCCTCGTCCGAGTACTGATTGAAGGGATCTAAGTTGGAACGCAACGTGCCACTGAACATGACAGGATCCTGAGGAACGATACCAATGTGCTTGCGCAAGTCGTGGAGAGCAAGTTGAGAGATATCGATGCCATCAATGAAGATCTGCCCCTTTTCAAGCTCGTAAAGTCGGAGGAGCAGCATCATCAAAGAGCTCTTGCCACTACCGGTTCTGCCAACAACACCTACCTTCTTGCCTGCTTCGACAAGGAAGTTAATGTCGTGAAGGATCGGTGGCAGATCGGGGCGGTAGCGCATCTGAACGTTGCGGTATTCAACGACACCCTTGGATGGCCAAGCTTCAGGTGGACGGAAGTCGTTAACACCATTATCCAAGCTAGCTTCAAGAGGAACGTTCTCCGTGTAGTGCAACAGACGCTCAACGGAGTTCATACGGCCTGAAAGCTCGATCCACATCATGACAATGAAGCCGACGAGACCAGAGATGGAAAGCATGTAAGTCAATACAACACCGGACATACCAACATCAAGGTCGCCCTTAGTCGTAACAACAATGAGCACGGCAGAGAAGATGAGCAACGTTTGGAGCATACCGACTCGCAAACCACCCCAGCGATAGATCATACGAACCCAATAGAGTGCAGCTGAGTTGGCGTCGATCTTGGCAAAGTTCTCGATTTGGAATTGCGGGACACGATTAAAGGCACGGATAGTTGCTATGCCCTTAATCGACTCGCTGAAGTGCTGGAAGAGTGGTGAACGTGTGTTGGACTCGATACGCTGCACCTGAATGGCAGCGGGTGAGTAGTAACCCTGGAAGAAATAGAAAGCAACAACAATGACCACAAGTGCGATGGTGAACCAAGGGTAAAGGCACGCGCAGGTGATCATGGTTGCTAACAAAGAAAGCGCCAATGAGAGCACATGGAGCAGGGTTTGAGGAATCAAAGTATCAATGGCATCCAAATCTTTGCTGAATCTGTTCAAGATGCGTCCGGCTGGGGTGATATCGAAGAAGTTCGAATTCGCTCTCAAAATGCGATCAAGCATGTCTCCGTGGAAGTAACCGGACGCACGCGCAGTGCCCTTAGCGAAGAACCAGGAGCGCAGGAACATGAAGAAGATGCAAATGCACATGATAATAAGATACATCTCTCTGTACCATTTGTGAGTCTTGCTCCACTTGCCATCAGCCCAATAGCCGAGCATCAGACCAAGCCAAGTCATAGCTGTTTGCGCGATGCAGGCCGTGGCAAGTAAGAGGAACACATTCGATTTGCCCATTGCCTTGAAGAATCGAACATATAGTGCAGCAGAGACATGGCCGGTGACGAGCTCCTCGTCTTGGATCTGCTGTCCCTTCCGTAGTGCACCACCACCAATGTACGTGACACCGTGCTGATTCTTTGCTTCCAATACTTCTTTTCGCGATCGGGAGGCAGAAAGTGAACGCGAGCGAGAGACACTGTACGAGATACTGCGCTCACCAACTTTTGCGCGGGACCTGACTACGGATTGCCCCTCAGGATCATTGTAGCTCGCCTTTCGCTGAAGTTGGCCGTCTGAGTCAGGACCGTGTACGACGACGGGTCCCGACATCTTGGCTTCCTCGGTATCAGCAGGCCCTATGTCTTCGGTGCCAAGGACAACGTCGTCGACATTCGTCGGGATGGTTTGTAGCTCGACTTCATCAAATGGAACTTCTTCAGTTTCTTCTACCCGCTTTTCCAAGCTTTCGCGGTAGTTCTGCATCAAGGCCTTGAATTGCTCTCCGCTCTCATTCAATTGCGCATATGTGCCATGCTCAGCAATGATACCCACGGTAGCTTCTTTGGATTCCTTGGATTCCGTCGCTTCGCCTTGGTCATTCATCGTTGGGTTGATCTGGTTCGTCTCAAGGTCGCGTCGGCGCTCAATTGTCGTGCCAAGCACATAGATGTAGTCACAACGAGGCAAGAAGTGAAGTTGATTCATGACAAGGATACGCGTTTTTCCGCTGAGCTCACCTTCAATGCACTGTTCGAAGATGTGCTCAGCAACATGTGCATCGACTGCCGAGAGAGGATCATCGAAGAAGTAGATATCAGCATTAGCATAGACGGCTCGTGCGATGGCAATACGCTGCTTCTGACCTCCCGACAAGTTAACACCTCGATCACCAATTTCCGTAGCATCACCTGCGTCGAAAACAGCCAAGTCTGGGCGAAGGGCGCATACGTCTAGCGTGCGCTCGTAACGCAACTGCTTGTCTGAAGTGTCAATAGCCTCGCCGAATGTGATGTTTTCTCGGATGGATCGGGTCTGAATCCACGCAGATTGGGCGACATAAGCCAGCTTTGCATCCTTCCGACGTGCCACACCACCATGAACAATGTCAATCTCACCCAAAATACCAGCAAGTAGCGAGGACTTACCGGACCCGACAGGACCGATGATTGCAGTCAGCTTGCCACGCATTGCCTTAAAATCAATGTTCTTCAGAACTGCTGGGATCTTTCGCAGCTTTGCCTTCTGAGACGGAGTGAGGTTTTGTAGATAACGAGGAATAGACCCGACGGCGAAGTCGTCCTGCTCAACAGTAACAACAACATTATCTGATGATCCAGCCTGCGAGCTAATCATCTCATCTTCCAGTCCATCTCCGATTTCCTTTGTTACGCTCTTCCATGTGAATGTGCAATTCTCAAGTTCAACGTCGTTTGCGGGATCCTTTGGCTCCTGAAGACTGTCGTGATCTGTCAGACGATTCGGGTCATAAGTTGACATATCCAGCCCAGGGATCTCAGTTGCAGCGACTGCGTCGTAAGGAAGTTCAATACCACGGGCCTTCGCGTCTTCCTCGAGCAATGCTCGCTGATGCTTGCGGAAGGCAATGGGTTGAGTAGCCGTAATCCGCTTCATTGAATCCACCTCGGGTTGGAGAAGGAAGTTCTGGACACGTCGCGCAGAAATCAAACCCATGAGGATGGTTGAGATGGCGTTAGGTAGCTGGAAAAGTGGAGCTTGCAACGAGTTGACGTATGCAGCTGCCTTAAAAATCTTGGCTGCATTGAAATCCTCGGTGACATAAGAATAGACAACAAACACGGCGACCGAGAAGAGGTTGACCATGAGCGTGAAAACGAACATCGTCATGCCCGCAAATAGATTCGTGCGGAAGATGTGATTGACTTCTGCGTCACGGACTTGTCCCAGCTCTTTCTGGAAAAAGTACTCCCAGGCATAAAACTTGACGATACGAATGCCTTGCAGGATCTCGTTAGTAAGCTTGATACGGCGATCTGAGATGGTCATACGGCCTTGGGTTGAACGCATTGTAGTAAAGACGCAGAATGCCACGATCGGAAGCATGATAAAGATCACACCAAAGCCAGCGAACATGGAATAACCGATCGTGTCGTACAGAAGGTAGAGCGATACAGCGATTTGGATAGGCACAAAGAGAGCACTCCAGCCGAAGATAAACATCATACCGATCTTATCTGCATCAACGGACATCAAATTGACGATCTGACCCGAGGACATGTCGGCACCAGCCTCAGCACCTTTCTTTCCTCCGGGGGGGCCCTGGCGACCGTTGCTATTCTCATTGGCATTCGTATCACCTTGACTATTCTTAATGGAGTTCTCGGAGTTACTGCCGGGTTTGGCGTCTCCTGGCTGATTCTTATCTTTGGGCTTCTGCTCCAGAATCGCAACCTTCATCGCTTTCGTGTACACCAATGCACACACGGCACTTCGGACTCTCGTGTAGATCTTGAAGCCGCGATGGAAGAACAGGTTGTTCAGAATCTGTTGGGCGAATGCCATAACAACCAAGATAGCACCATAGATGTAACCCCACTTCTCCTCTTCGATGGGGTTTCCGAGCCACTTGAGGATCTTCTCAAGAATGATGGGTTCGAAGGTTTGCTCGACACGCATCAGTAGCTGGAGAGCAACAAGGAGGACAGCGTACCCACCAAGAGTGCTAAGCACCGCACTAGAGAGACTAGGTTGAGTTTCCTTGACACTCGAGGCAGGCAGACCCTTTGCACGGGCCTTGGCAACCGCCTTGCGCTTCGACTGAAGGTGTTCTGCCCTGACGCGTTCCCATTCCCGCTCAAGTTCAGGAGCCGCAATTAGGGCACTGTTGTCCTTACAGGTGCTTGGAATGTCCCGTTCAGTAAGCGGGCGTCGGTAACCAAGTGCAATGAGGGGTTCCATAAAACTAAACGTCAAAGTGCTCCATAAACCCGCGCGTTCCTCAAGATTGTCATCATTCTTGTCTTGCTCAAGTTCGGGAGGTTTTGGGTACTTGAGCATTTTCTCTTCGAATGTCAGCTCGCTGTCAGGTTTCTGCATAACTACCTCCTGACTTGCTCGAGCAGCCTTCAAATCAGCCATTTCAAGTTCAGAGACCGCCTTGCCCATGGTCTCGCCATGGGTGGAGGACATTTTTCCAACTCAGAGCCTGTTTTGGCCAGCTAGACGAGAGTGACAGGAGATAACTCCGTGGGCATTGGATAAACACAGATTTGGTACGCGCTATTATATTATGTGCACAAACTAACACACACACACCTTGCCGCGTTTTTTGTCCAAACTCCGCCGCGGAACAAAGCTTGGAAAAATTGCGCTGAGAGTTTTCCATCCACCCGCCCCGGGCCAACGCAGCTTGGAGCAAACGAGTACACTCTGGTATGCAAGGGGGACGGCGTGGCTTGAGATTAGTCTAGAGAACTTGGAGTTCAGTGGGTGACTTATTGCTGTATTGGCCCCCAAGGGCAAATGCGGACATGTGCTCCCTGTTCACTCCCACGAACAGTTGATAGACATCGATAGCTCAGCATCTCAGCAGAAATTCTGGACTCTGAGTGGCAGCGAAAAGCGGCCTTCTTGCGCGAGCATGGTGCGCTACACGGTGAGAAAGCAGACACACCAACGCACACTCATGCGATCCTCTTAAAAATACCTGTTAAACTCGCTATAGATCTTCGTGACGCACCGAGTTTGATCAACACCAGCATGTACGTTACTGTCTTGGCAGCCTCGTTCACAACAAGAGCCTATGCCCAACACGAAGTTCGAGACCAACATTGTGCATGGTGCCTAGTCACCAATTAGAGGTCTTCTCAGCCGTTGGTGCCCCTTGAAACATTGCCCTTGAAGTCGTGCGACTGTGATCGACTCATCCCATCAACAAAAAAAGCAAGATGCATTCCATTCGTGTTCACTCGACTTCAACGCTTCTTCGTCGCATTGATGCTATATCTGACTTTTGCCTACATTCCTGCTTATTCACTTCTTTAGGGGTTGCGGGGCCAGCTCCGTGGCGCCAGCTGATGATAGACCGGCTTCGGAGAGATTAGGAAACCAGCTCGAGAAACCTGGAGAAGATGCCTCCGACCCAAATGCACCTAGGCATGCGCGGCATATCTCAATCTCTAAGGTAGAGTACCAAACTAATGATGATGCTGGCCTCCTGTCAGAGACCACAGCCTTGTTCATGAACAATGTACCGACTCGCGCCGGTGTATCGAAGCTCGATCGAAGCCAAGCCAGTTCGGAGGGTAGGAGGAGCAGCAGTAGTAGCAGCCATCAGCTACGATACATTGCCGAGAGTGTAGCAGACTCTGCCGCAACCGATCCGGTATCTGCGGCAGATGCAAGTGGACTCGCACGAATCCTGGTTGTGGGCGTGCCTCACAGTGGAGCTGCATCGTTTCTGACCGCCTTTCGAGCATCCCATCAAGCCGTTCCTGAAGGAGAACGGTTCTCTGCACTACTTCCCACGCGTTGGCAGTATGTCGAAGCATTTCATTATTTGCTCTGCGCGCCTAGCGATGGTTCAGATCAAGCTCTCTGTGTTGAAGCCGCTGCGAGCGCAGAGTGGTTCAAGAGTACCCTCGGATCAATCCGCGAATCTGTACGCAGGCTGGCCAGAATCAATTCGGATGCGAAGCTTGAAGTCGAAGATGATGAAAAGCTCACCAGGCTGCATGAGGTGTTTGAACACCTTGGTGTGGAGCAGCCCGATAGATCTGCCGAGCCAGAGCCGTTGCGGGACTTACTGCAGAGACTTAGTAATCAACTCCCACGAAAGTCTCCTTCCCTGACAGACTCACCTGAGGTGCATATCTTCGAACTAAGCTCTCGGAAGCATACCCCGGCACAAGTCCTCAATAAGGTTGCTAGCATTGTTGACGCATTCTCGATGCATCGGCATGGACACGCTCATCGAATCTTCCGACCGCTCGCTCTTGCAATGCAAGATCGACCTACGAACGAGTACCACCAAGTGCTAGTACTTTCGCCGTATCCCTATCTATCTGGCTTAACGCACCACCAGCAGCTCTGCTTGATCCAACGCTCCCCTTTGCTAGCGCAGCATGCTTTGTTACCCTACATCCGAGACGATGAGCTCGGCATGAGCAAGCCATTTGGCTTAAGATCGACTCTCGAGCTTAGTAGTGATACCAATTCGGATATTTCATATGGGCGCTCAGAGATGCCTTTTGACGCACGCTCCGAAGGGCCAGTTGGTACCGTATCAGTTATCAGCGGTCTCACCGTAGGGCCGGCATATGACGGCTTCCCATTCCCATTAGGAAGTCCTTCGGTTTATACCAAATCGATTGGCTCAATTACACGGCCCGAGTCACAGGACTCACCCATCGCACGGCTGTTTAAAGTAGCTTCCCTTCCCACACCTCCCGAGTTGGGTTCTCCCAAGTCACCACCTCCCGCTGACCTGGCACCTCCACCACCCCAACCAACGACTGAGGACACTGCATCATCCCCGAAAGACCTTACAGTGCCTCCTTCTCAACTAACAATTACATTGCCAACTGAGACCGAGCCACGCGCTCCACCGAATCTCGCACCGCCGCCAGCGCCAGTTATTTCCTTGTTCGACGAGCTCGCCAACACATCCGCATCGCCGATGAATCAGTTCACCCAAGTAGGAGGCGGGACTCGGGCAGTGAGTGTAAAGATTTCAACGGCACTATCAGGTAGCCGCACCCAAGGCTACAGGATTGCTCAGTTATTTCCTCCAAAATCGCAAATGGATCGAGACTCAACGTCCGCAGACAACCAGCATCTCGCGCAAAGGGTCGAGGCCTTACTTGATAACCATGCAGACGGTGTCGTTGACCTAGCAGCCTTGAGCCGTCTTAGAGGATCAGCTGTTCAGAACCATCATCGCACCCCGTCCCCCACTGACTCGTTGATCTCTTTTGTTTCGGCGCTCTCTCATCTCAGTGCCCGATCCGGGAACTGGTTAGGGTCTGGTTATCCTTTTGCCTCGGCGACCGGCCTAGGTATGACAGACTCCTCAGCGCGTACGCCCTCGCGGAAATACGGAAGTCTAACAAGTGACAGCGACAGCGGGTCTTATAGCTGTGTCGATAGCTCATCTAACGCAGACCGGAGACTACCTTCGCGGTCTGGTCAGACCCCTCAAGGTCAAGATAAGCTTACTGTTGATTCTATAGAGCAAATGGAGCCAACTCCCCTCCAAAGTGTCCAAGATGAGCAGATCAGTCCGCCAATGACTCTGCCTGTCTCTACAGACGGCATGACCTCGACGGTATGTGCCCTTCCATCAGCAGTGCATCCTTCCACATTCTATGATCTTACACATCATGTTCAACCTACTACTCCTTCGTCGAGGTTGGCCTTAAGCCTCCTTGAAGAGATAACTCCTTCATCTCCAAGAGCAGAGCATGACCGTCCGTCTTATTTCTTATCGCCCATCCAGCGGGTCACAGCCGCGAACGACTCGATCGAAAAGACAGCTGCGGCCGCACCAGATGAAGGCACGCATGCTAAACCAATCTCACGGAAAGCTGCGTCAATGTCCCAGACTGTAATTAATCACTTGAAAGCACTTTGGCGTGACCCGGCAGTCAAACACAAATGGGCAAGATTGGTTGATTCGACTCGTGAAAACGTGCTTGAATTCTACACAAGTCTGGCGAAAGACGAAGAGCCTGCGAGCTTTGCTCACTCTCCCCCACTGCGAATCCGCGAGATCTTGTCAAGTTTGCCTCTGTTGATGACTGAGCTTGACTATGTGTCATCGGCGGATTTCGTCCCTCGAGACCTCGATCTGGTTCGTACTGCCAATTTGTATACGTGCGACGATTCATTACCACGTGTGTGGTGTCTCCCCAACCTCACGAGTTTAGCGTACTGCGCCAATGTAAGCTATGTGGAACCAGATGGACGTAATGACGATGAGTGTAGTGTTGTGAGCGACGCGGAGTCATCATTCCACCTACACTCAAATCGCATCTCGACACAAGGCAAGGCTTTGGTGTGCGGTGTTTGCAAGAACACGTCTTGTAACTGCAAACGTGTTGAACTCAGAGCGAAAGGTGGTTATCATTTCCCACGACACTTCCCTCCATCCATCAAGGCCCCCGTTCAACCAATCCGACGGATGCTCAAGCACTATTTCCCGCCTGCTCTTGTGCTTCGTGGCTCCGTGACCAACCTGCCATGTGATATGCTACAGTTTGTCAGAGTCCCTTCGGAGCTCCCGTCTCAGCCAAGTCCTCAACCGACTAGGCAACGCCAAGGACAATGCCGCGATGACTCACACAATGTCCCGAGTTCGCCTGCCTCAGATGCCCGATCCTTGGCACCTCTCGATTCATCCTCTAACGTGACATCGCTCTCCACAATTGAGCCACCCTCGACTGATTCAGAGTTACACACCCTGCATGGCTCGCAAGGAACACAAGCGCGTGCCAATCCACACCAAATCCAGAGAGCAACATCGCGGAGCAGGCTTACACCGGCTCGGTCCTCGGCTTTTCGCAAGAGTGGTATGGATTCGAGTGCCACGCCGACAGATAGAAGCGCGCAGACATCGGGTTCGTCAGGAAACATGTCAGTCATTACGGTATCCGGAGCTGAGGCTGTCGGCTCATCACCAGGTTTTGTGCCCAGTGTTCAGCAGTCAGGGTTCCTCAGTATCTTGGACGCGACCCCCTATACGAAATCAACAAGCACTCTCTTGCGAAGTCAGAGTGTAATTGGTGGTCATCATGAAGGCCAGGACGCCGCCTTTGAGAGCCCCCCACCTGTTCACGATACAAAGCTTATTTCCAGCGTTAGCGCTTCAGCACTCGGGAGTGATTTGCTCACGTCATCGATATCCTTTGACTCTGAGAGTGACCGACTCAATAGTCCATCGGGCACGACCCGGCTTGATCGCCATACCTCGCGGCTGGGGGTGCTTGGTGAATGTCGTGTGAGAGAAGACGAAGATGAGGATGAAGATAGTGACGAATTACAAGGCTCAGTTTCAACCGGATTCCTGGGTGGTGTGAGGTTTGCGAGCGCAGAATCACAATTTGCGAATTCCTCCGCCGAAAATCGGATTCTACATCCGGCACCAGTATCCAGGTTTGGGAATATCGTTCTAAGTGGAGGTACCTTCACATTTCGGGGTAATAACACAGGGTCGTTGAAACGTTCGGGACCTCCTGAGTTTGTTTCGATCATCTCAACTCCAACACCGAATCCTGCTGGAAAGTCGTCATCAGAGCAGGAGGAACACCGCCCACACTCACATTCCTTCCATCAATCTCCAGGGGAAGCCCACTATGCCAATGACTCTGTTGTACCTACAGGCCTTGAATCTATTTCTTCCTCATGGAAGTCCATTCGCAGCGCTATCCAATCCGTTTCTTTGACACGGTCGCCTCCTCGTGGTATCATGCTAATCGAAATGTCGGCCCTCACCCCTCGTGGGTTTGATGAACACTTTGCGGGCGAACAGCTGCTTGAGAACACGGAAAATATCCCATCCCCAGTCGGTGGTGTGAATCCTTTGATCTATAAGCCACGAGAGATGTGGTTCTTCGTCGATACTACTGCATTTCTCCCCGACTTTTCGGCTCTCAAATCAATCTCCCATACGTCTAACTTGAGCCACCCTCCAAGCCCAACGAGATCGCGGATCCAAGCTTCAGTCATGCTGGGCTTTTCAACCGATTTGTCAACGTGGTCCCTCTTCCGCAAATTCTGTTTGGCTTCACAAACTTCGTCGATGAAAATCAAGCTAGTCTTCGGGAACCTCTGTGCAACTCGGGTTCTTATTGCTCATCTGGTAATCCCTTCGTTGTTGAGTCAGCTTGCAGAGAGTCACGTGGAAGGTGGCCCTGCAGAACTCTCAGATCAAGTTGAGCTGAATCGGCTCTGCGACTCCGTGCTCGACTTTTTCATACGATACCTTCAGCGAAGGTTTTCCCAAGCATACTGCCAATGGCGCCATCAACCTGCATTTTCAAGCCCAGACAATGAACACGTAGCAGACACGCAATGCGAATTGGAGTATGTTTGCGTTGGTAGCGTGGCTGACCCGCGAGATGTCAATGCGGCCTTTTTACGACTCATTGGTTGAAGTCATTATTTGTAGGTCATATTACATGGACACATTCGTTTTCACATCACTTTCGAATCGATAGTACCGTTTCCGTGCCCCATCAACATTGGCGTTATCCTCGATGTCCATTGCATGGTGGCATTCTCTCATGCTAAGCATTCTTCCACAACAACATCGCCTGTTTCAACACGTATGTCCTTATCCTCGAGTATCTGTCTGTATTACACTCTATGAACAATGTCCGCCCTCCATGGTTTAATTCGAGCATAATTGGTCTTCACACTCCATAGTCTCCTGAAAGATCACAAGTCTTCATCTACCCCCACAGTTAGCTCTCCACTTCGTACATACCGAGACATAGTTTGACTTTGTGCTTCCGTGATTAACTTATATTCAGTTCTCTAGTATCACGTGGCATGTGGCATATCTCTATGATGGCTCTGCCTATGTAGCTCGCGTGATATACATCCTGATTATCTCATCATAACTTGATTCTCTCCTTGTTTCTTCAGCTCTATTACGTATTGATCTGAAGTTTTTGTTCCATCATTACTTCTTGATGCATTTCGTGTGGTTCGGCCTGTCTGCTTCTCGTCGTTCTTGTCACTGGAGTAACACGCGTCGCTTCCTCAGATTCGCTCAATGCATATTCTGCTATGTTTGATATCCGTTCTGATCGCCTTCGTTCAGCACGTGACATGTGATCACTTCGTATACCCTCAGTATCAGATCCTAATTCTGTTCAACTCCTCAGAGGTCACATCCTATGCCTTCAGCGAAATTTATCCAACCGTGCACTGTTCTCGTACCTGTCTTTATCGCTTGCTTCGCATAATCACTAAGGCATGTTTGATCTAACCTCCACCGATATTGTCCACCATAGTATTCCATCTTGATATTTTTGGATCGTAAACTCGTTCCACGCCTCTCTGCTTCGCTTCAACATTCTTTGCCTTCCCCACCGTTTCAAGAATTTGAAGCATCTGCACATTCGTTTTGCTTATGCTAATGTAGGTTGCATATTAACACTCATTATTGACACCACCATCCACGATACACTATCTTTAATTTGCGTTCTCCTTCGACCACTCTTACAAGCACATGCTTTGTTCCACCCCCTCAGCCAGCTGAATATCCACTCAACTTCACCACCACTTCCGCCTAATCCGACAATCTGCAAGAAATGAAGACGACGTTCCAGAGACCGGTTGGTTTGCGTGTGTTTCGTGTGGTCTCAAGCATATAGTACTCGACGTCTAGGCATAAGCTGACCTCCGAAACCCGCATGACCTCCCGTCAATCTGACAACCTTGCTGACAAATAAACATCTTTGTATCGTAATATCTGCTCGCGAGTAGGACTGCGTTGTTTTGGATGTCGAGCGGAAATGTCTGTTTATTCACCTCGAGCCTTCTCTGGGATGTGTGACTGCGCAGAACTTGTAGCTGGTATAGGACGCCCATTTGCTGAGGCTGCGGATATGGTCTCCGGAGGCGGCGTTTTCACTAGTCCGAGCCAGCCTCGCTGTCGATGCGTGCCTACACGATTCATGACGACTGTAAGACCTTGAAGAGATTGAACAATCTGCTTCATGTTATTGTTGACGTCTTGGGCAATAGCAAAGGAGCGAGTAAGAGGAATGTTGGAGTTTGTCAAGGCTGCATCGTGACCAGAAAGCTGAGCCTGGACCACTCGAAGCATCCCTTCTACCGTCATCTGCTCCCGACGCATGGCTTGTTTCATCAATCCAAAGGGAAGTGTCTTGCGGGGCGTTGCTAGTCCTGTGCCTATGCTCATGCTGATACTACTAAGCTCAGTATTTGCCTCTGCGTGCTGCTGCGGGCCTTGTCCGGCAGCACTGGTCCTTGCACCTTCTTCGTTTTCGTCCTCATTGTTGGAGTACGGGTGATAGTAACCATATGCAGGAGTCATCATACTTAGTGGGGCCGCAGTGTCATCCTCATCGTCTTCACCTGCCACGACAAACGTGCCATGCTGCGCTCCTCCGCCGTATCCGTATTGTGCATAGGTTGGGAGCGACTGAGGGGCAGTGTCCTCCTCAGAATCTTCGCCAGCAACAACACGTCCGCTCATGCGTAGGATCGGGTGCTAGGCAATAGTTATATCAAATTTGGGCAGGTCTGCCGGGTTGAGTACGCCTTGCAACGCGACGTCCTGTATGGGACACTGGATACTCTGTCGTGTGATGACTATCTCGAAACGGATTAGAAGACCACTTGGCAAGGATCTATAGGGAGGCCTAGACGAGACACTTTCAATAAACCGACCAGATAAGCGGTGTCTAGCAGGTGTCTCAAGATAAAACTTAATCTCAGTTCGCGATAGGAAGGCTGAGATAGCTCGTTTTACACAACCTGAGTCGAGGACTGTAAAGTCGAGTTTTCACCTGATCAGAACCTGTGCATCGAGACAGTGAGGGCGTGCATTCGCACTCAGAGCATACCAGTCGGTTGTTGGTACTCGCACGACGCATAATGTTGCAGCCTATTAGCTGCGCACCAAGCAGATCCTGTTAGAGACACGCAATTACGGTTGCCGGGAAGTGTTTCACTGAGGATGCATGGTGGAACTGGGGCAGGGCTGGGCGAGGGTGGTTCCGGCGCACTTCCATGTACGCGATTAGGTGCTGACAGTAAGCCTGGAATGGCAACGCTATATATCCTCGGCAGATCGGGCATAAGCTCGCTGCCGCTTCACGCTGAAACCCCATTGGTAATAGGCAGACTCGAACAGCCAAATGTGTTTGGGGATGACGTTTATGTATCACGGACACAGTTTGAAGTCTTGTTGCGGGGAGTACATTCAGGTGCGCCGGAGTCATCACCTCAGCATCAAGTACAAGTTAGTAAGGAAGAAGAACCTCGGCTCGAAGTCCAAATCGTGGTTCGAGGTTCTAGGCAGGTGGTCCATCACGCGACCATATCTGATTATTTGCATCGTGTATTCAACTTACGCAACCCATCCTTACTGCTTGACCCAAAGCGCCTTTCGGCTGCAGTCCAGCGAGTGATGGGATGGATGCGAACAGCAGGAGAAATTCCCCCTGGAAACATCGTCAAAGAAAAGGGGAGCCATTCAGAAGGTGGAGCCTCATCCAAAGGCGTACCTGAGGCGTTCCTTCCTAGCAGCATCCATGACAGAGCAACATGGACTCTTCTAGCTTCACCTGGCGCTCAACAGCAGACTCCAAGGGTTGGATCAAGGCCGCTCACCACACATCAGGAGCTGACAAAGCCGGTACCTAAGGAAGGCCTAACCCTGGCCATGTTCGCGAGTATACACAACGAGCGGCTAAGATATCCCGTGCTAATTGTTGTGCCTCCGACAAATGCAGTCATTAGCCATTCGCCTTCTGATAGGAGCGAAATCTCCGGGCATCTCCAGTCTACGCCGACGACAGCGCGTGGGACAGAGAACGAGCTAAAATCAGATACAGCGCTCATTAGGTGCCACCTGCCGTCACCACCTACGGCTTCTCAATGCAATGAACAGACCCTTTGCAACATGCCCCAGGCCTCTAAGAATGCAGAGGGTGAGATAGAGATAAAAGCGACAGATAGGCCATCGAGAAGCGACGAGGGTTATGGCTTAGATTTGCTTGCTGACGTGGATCTACGCCTTCTTGACCTGTTACTCCCAAATTCCGACAAGGATGCTAAGGATGCTGAGACAAACGGGACTCATAGAGAGGAGGTCATCCCCCAGGCGAGTGCCCCACCCGCCGATATTTCCCACGCTGAGAAAGCGATTGCCATTCAGCATTCTAGCTCTGCGTTGCATGAAGATGTCAGGACAACGTCCTCAGACCACCAACAAAACCGCACAGCGACTCCCGAGCCTAGAACGCAAACGCCATCGCCTCCGGCGTCTCCGAGTCGAGTTGTTGTTGTCGAGCCGCGGACACCAACGAGAAATCGAGTGATTCCCACATCCTTGTACAAACCTGTAGGGTCTCCTAGCCGATCGAAGCTATCATCACCGACTCGCGGCCCAGCTTTGGATTCAGGACAGGCATTCCACTCCTCGACTATGGCAAACTCCGGGGCTGCCTCCACACCTACGACTAATATCGGGATAACAAGACCTCCGGTCAAGACCGAGCCAGTAAGACTGGCTCCTCTTGATGATGGTAAGGCACCTGGCTGTATCCTAGGTTCGCCAAATACCAATATGAAGGAAAAACAAACTCCAAATCCCAGTTCGGTTGTGAACGGTATTTTTCATGGATACTCGTTCATTTGTCTCCCTGGCATCCCTTCGATTCAAAGAAACGTACTCGCATCGGCAGTGGCGGAAAGGGGTGGCACGTTCACCGTTGCTCAGGACTCCTTGACAGTCGAAGACATGCTAAGGATCTACACTACTCCTATCCCCTCCAAGGAGCCAGCTGGAGGGCTAACCTTGCCGACAGTTATCATCGTTGGCAATTCTGCGCGCTACCCGAGTGCAAGTGCTGTCCTCGAGGTGCTGAAGGTTGGATCACTACCTCCAACGACGAAATATCATTCATGGGAGTGGATCTCAGAGAGTATTATTTCAGGTAAACCATTACCCCACATCACGCATCCTCTCTTTCCCCCTTCTGTTCTATCTGATGAAACAAGCGAGCCACCTGCCTCAGGCCTACCTTCGGCATTAACTGGTTTGTGGTTCAGCGGTGAGCAGAAGCTTAAGGATGGAGTTGATATGGAGAGGGGAGTTCTTGGCACGAAGCGCATGCGAGAAGGTGCCGGAATCAAAGACCACCTGCCTCCAACAGCACGTGTCCAACCCTCGGCAGCCGCAGCACAAACTCCACCAGCATCGGAAGCCCACGTCGAAGCGAAGCTCGAGAAAGGCTCTGTTGGTGTGGAGTTCGTTGGTCCGCAATCAAAGGTGGCTATTCAAGAAAATGAATCCAACATGACTCGTGCTGAAATCATGGAGGCAAACAAGGATGTCTGGTCGCAGCTTCAGGGACTCTCAGGCATATACAAAGCCTTGGGAGACACATGGAGAGCCCTAGCATATAGCAAAGCGACCCTTGCCGTTCAGAACCATCCAAGGATTTTGCGCAGCCCAAACGATGCAGATTCGATCGAAGGGTTGGGTGAGAAGGCCAGGGAAAAGGTGCGCGAAATTCTGACCAAGAATGGTGGGAAGCTGCGCAAGCTCGAAACCCTGGAATCGAAAGACGATGTAATGGTCCGAAAGCTATTAGAGTCTGTTCATGGCATTGGTCCGAAGACGGCTGAGACACTTTTCAATGAAGGCTACAGAACTTTGGAAGACCTTCGTAAATGGCCGAAGTTGACTCCAGCGCAGGCAAAGTTCCTCGATCACTATGAAGATTTGACTTCGCGAATTCCCAGAGAGGAGGCCGCAGCCTTTGAAGCTGAAGTGAAGAAAACCTTGGCCGCAATCTGTGATGCAGAACCAGCGTTAGCTGCACTTCACCCGACTGCTCGGGCCCTAGGTTCGTATAGGCGTGGCAAACCTACATTAGGTGACATTGATATCCTGATTACGATTGATGACATTGTAACAGAGCGAGATACTGCGGGATCTGAGGTCTTGGTCCCTGAAGTCGCTTTCTTGGAGGATGCACTTGCTGCAGTCCTTCTCGCTCGTCTATTAGCAGAATTAAGCCGTAAAGGCATTCTAACGGATTCATTAGGGGGTTCGCTAGGTGACCTTGACCAGTTGTCAAAGTCGATATCCTCGATTGGAAGCATGAATCCTCATGTGCGCCCTCAGAGGCCACAGTCGCTCCGAGAGTGCTCTGTTGACATTCTAAAGGATCTGCGAGCCTTGCGACAAATGGGTTGGGCCCCTCAGGAGAGCTTTGTCGCCGCGCGTGACGGTGGAGTCGATCTTCAGAAGGGGCGTGGATATATAGCGGACGGTCGAGCGACTGGCGGTAAGCTTGCCGAGTCTTTCACTGGCATAGGGAAGCTGACACCCAGTCAGGTCACTAATCTGTCATCAACACCGATGACGCCTCGCTTCAGGCGAATTGACATTCGTGTATACTGCCGGAGCGAGAGTGCCTTTGCTATGTTGTACTTTACCGGAAGTGGCGAGTTCAATCGAGCCTTGAGGCTCTACGCCATCGATCGAGGGTACCAACTCTCGGACCATGGACTAGTGTATAAAGGCGGAGGCATAATTACTCCACCAGCCGCCCATGGACTCAGTCCCGGAACACGCCTCCACTGCAGTACCGAAGCTGAGGTGTTTGAGGCTCTTGGCCTGAGATACTACCCTCCTGAAGAGCGTGATCACGTGCCTCAAGCGATCGCCACGCGGGCCAAACGTCCTAATGCGCCGACGATATGATGCAGACGCAATCGCGATACAGTAGCTGTGATTTTTTTCGCACTGGACTACTGTCCGCAACGCGTCCATAGCGCTGCATGGCTGGGTACCCATTTTTCACCTGATGGCATAAAAAATTTGATTCGGGTTTGGCACAACTTCAACTGGGGTGTTACACGTGAAGGCGTGGGTGTTAGGGGAAGATAATGTCATGAGCGTGTGGCACATGTGTGATAAACGTTAATACCCCAGAAGACACGTTAGAGCACGAAGTGTTCACCTTGGAATCGCACACACCACGAGGGGCAATGAAACCCCTGCTGGCATGCGCCGCCTTGCTCATCAGTTTCTGAACAAACCCACGTCAGTGTAGAGATTATACATCATGTCTGAAGAGATTCAGAAACGCGTAGACTACTATGTCAAGGGTGTTCAGCGCCAGTTCAAAGAGACCAAGCAAAACGACTTGATCGTGGCGTACGCCCTGTCGTTTCTTCTCTGCTTCTTCCATTCGCACTTCTTCCGCGACAAGGCAACGAGCGCTCTGAATTTCGGAGTACTTTTCTATGCTGCACTCTTGGGTACAGTCGCTATTTCCGTCCGCATTAAGCCCTCTCTTGAAGACCAGTATATGGTGACCCTACTCCTGGTGAACATCGCTGGTCTTGTTGTCACCACAACAAGCTTTGCAGCTCTGTTCCTCGCCATGGTCCCAGTCATCATCAATTACGCCGCGAGGTACATTAAGGTCTAACTACCCTAGTTCTTACATAGCAAGCCAGGAACACAGTAACACGCCTCATTCCGCCAACTCTGTCACACTTCACAGCTATAAGATCGACGTTCTCTTCCACTTGCTTCGAGCAGCTCGTGAGCTTAACTGGTATTCCACTGACTGAGTCCTGACAAGGGAATAAGATGCAACCGACACCGAATGGGTGTATACGATGCGCCCTCAATAAATCTGATTAACATTCCACGGTCCTCCTTTAAGGCAATGATCCGAACTGAATGTGTGCTGTATGATGGGAAATAGATGGCCTTCAGCGGCTACACACTGCATAATCGACTGATCAGGCCCTATATACAATGCAGGACATGGAAGGTCTACCTACTACGAGAAGGAAAATGGTCTGAGAAGGTTGAGCAATTTGCGGCACGTTTGCTGAACGAGCACCAGGTTCGACTCGTCTGATTTGCTGAACAGATTCAGACCCTCTTCTAGGTGAGAGTTAAACATTCGTGCGCGTTTAGCAGCCAACTGTTCCACGGTGCCTTGATTCTTTGCGTGCTCTGCCTGAAGATCAAGGTCAGGGACTGGAACGGCATCTATTGCCTGCTGAGACCGAGCGAGAATAGCTTGGGCATGGGCCAACTCCTGATCGATCTTGGCCACCATATCTAATGCTCGCTCTTCGGCCACGACTCGACGTAGCGTGATGTGGGACGCTCGACCAGGTCGTGGCTCTGTAGAAGGATTCACGCCTGTTGCGACAACTGCGAGACATTTTTCCTCCGTCATCAACACCGCTCGCCAAGGACCTAACAGCTCGCTGACACGCTGATCGAGAGCTAGGCCTGCCTCCTGGGCCGTGTGGGTACCCTCCTCGACAAGCTTATTGAGCTTTTGCTCTGTTGCCGTGGCCTCGACCAAAAGCTCGTAAGTCTCCAGATCAGTAGCACGGACTGCAGGGTCGATTGCGTTGAACACAGCCTCATCAGGATTCTGAAGCTCCTCTCCATTGTCTTGGTTCTGGTTTCCTTGACTTCCAGATAGGCCATTGGCACGCGCTCCTCGCTGGGTCTCATCTTCGGGACTAAGGAACAGTTTACCCGATGCGCCTGAGGCTGAAATCTGAGCCTCTAGCAAGGCCTCTTGGCCCATGTGTGCAGCCGCAGGACTTGAGCCAGGAATAATGGGTGGGAGAACGGCTGCAACAAAACCAGAGTTACCAATGTGTGCGGGGGAGTACTTCACACCGACTTGTTGGAGAAGCTCCTCGGCTGGGTCCTTCAAGCCCTCGGGTAGCAATGCGGACTCGGGGCCAGCGAGCTGATATGTGAGAAGAGCGGCATCTGAGCCCTGCTGCCCATTCCAGATGATTGACTGGACATGGCAAAGGGCTGCGACTGACGCCACCTGTTCATGGAGAATCTCTTCAAGCCTTCGCGATTTAGCTCGCATGCGAAGCCTATAAGCATCAGCGTCCGACGGAAGCAGATCAATGCCACGCTGCTGCAGCCGAAGCAAAAGCAGGCCAGGCTCCATAGGAACACCTAGTAGAGAGCGGAGGGCCGGAAGCTTCGGTGCTACAAGTTTTGCAGTGTGGCCAACAAGTTCGAATACGACTTGGAATCGAGAGCCCTGTACCGCAACCTGAAGCGTGCCGGGTCCATTGGGACCAACTGTCCATCGATGATAGGGGAAGTCAAGGGCTCGTGGCTGAATCACAGCGAAAGGCAGCAGTTGTGCCACACGAACTTCCAAGCGGCGTGTTTGAGGATTGTAACTTCGGACTTGAATGCTGTCTGTCTTCCATGCGCGCATGCTTGCATGCCAGTAGGCAAGCAGCGGTGTATCTTCAACGACGATATCATCCGGGAGTGAGAACGTGACCGTAAGTGGACCTTCTGAAGCTGAGCCAGCAAGCGATTCGTTCGAGGGATAAGGTACTGGAACCAGTCGGCCGTTTGGTGTTGTTAGAGAGAGGACGGGTGCAATGCGCTGACCCCAAGAAAGTGGCGCCGGAGGAAGTCGTAGCTGCTCGATCGTGATCATTCCGCCTACACTAGTGTAGTAACATGGAGATAGGTAGCCTGTACGCGCACTGGGCGAGGCGAAGATTTCTGCGCATCGCATAGCAGTCTCCAGCTCCTCCTGTTCCGTCTGCTGCGCGCGCGTCTCGTCTTCTGCATATGTCAAAATGGGTCGAGTCGGGCCAAAACCAGGGATGAAATCCTTTGATGCGCGCGAAGAGCCGCAATCTGTTGCTGGGACGATAATGTCATCAGGACTGATTGCAGATTCCGGACCTAGTAGTGGCCACACATCCATGCCAAGCGCAAGCCCAGGCCTGTCCCGGAAGGATGATGTGAACTTATGTGCCTTGGCAGCAGCCTCTCCGAGACTGGCGGCCGTCGCAGGATCTTCACCCGCTGTGAGCGCTGCCCGTTCAGCCTCGGCACCAACCTCGGCTGCCTCCTGCTCTACAAGCTTTGTCGAACGTGCAGCAGCCTTCTGATTGAAGCTTATGTAAACCCCATCAGCAGGACGCTCTTCAAAGACATGATTATACCGAGTCCAAATTACTCGAATAGCAGTCCGCGCGGACTGCAGCGCAGAAGGAAGCTCGATTTCCATACCGAACGGGGTGAGTGGAATACGAATACGTCGACTTGCCTCAGGAGGAATCCGCGCGTGGGCCCAGAGGCCAAGTGAAACGGTTGGCGAACCCCAGCAACGCAAAATTTCAACATCATTGGCCTGTGATGCATTCTGGGAACTCGAAAACGGGGCTGAGGATAGTAATGACGATCCAAGAGCCGATGTGCCAACGCCAATACCCGTGCCAGTACCTGCACCGGTGCCTGCAGCAACGCCTGTTCCTGTCGTCACGCCTTGCGACCCTTGCTGTGGGATATGGACAAAGCCTTGGTTCAGGCCCGAGTATGTGTTCGTGCTCAGTGAGGGTTCGGTGGAGTCCACGTGCTCGAGGAATGTGCGTGTGAAGTCATCGATCTTGTTCTTGGAAATCAGGCGCAACTTGGCAACATAGTCTGAGTACCATTTTGCTCGATCAGCATTGCGATCTTCAAGAGCAACGCCCTGGGTTGTTTGAACGAGTTGGGCAACGGCCTCAGCAACGGCACACTGCTCAACTAGAGGAACAACAGAGAGCATAGTATCATCGGGTGTCTCCGACCTCCATAAAGACAAGAAGGTGTTGAGAGATTCGTCCTTGTCGGGGGAAGGTAGAGCTCGGCACTCGAGTGACTTGTACCACCCTACAACGGCCTGGGCTTGCTGATAGGCACTGGTCAAATTGCGTCGGTACTCCTCAAGGTGCGAGCTCTCCAGTTGCATCTCACCACCTAATCGGAGCTTTTCGATCCTACGCTCCTCGGCCTCCTTCATCTGACGCTGAGCTTCTTCCATCTGTAGCTTTTTCTCAAGCTGCTCTCGTCGCTTCAGTTCAAGCTCTTCCGCGACCTTCGCTTCCAAGGCCTGGCAATGGGTGGAGAAACACACGATAAAGCAGTCTAGTGAGCCACAATGTGATTGATAAACAGCCGAAGTGCAGGGCATTGATGTTACCGCTGTCTCCTATTCTGAAAGTTGCATGCAGAAAACAATAAACTTACCAGTCGCGTGAGCGTGGCCAAGAACTCTTTGCGCTTGGCATTGGATTTCTTCTTGGGGGACTCTGGAGTTGACATTGTCTCCCCACTAGCACCGCAGGAATGGCAAAGGATTAGAACGAAAGTGATTAAGTGAGACTTTGTGTACATGGATCCGAGGCAACATAGAGGGCGTGTGTTGGAATCCGGAGAGGTGTAGAATGGGCAGCATAGCATTGATTCAGACACAGCCTCAATTTCATCCAGACACGTTTGGATTCGTAGGTTCGTTATGATACTCCCGCGGTCCGTTTTTTTTCCGTCCGTTTTTCACACGAGGAAGGGTTTCCACTAAGCAGCCCAGTTGATTGCGGCGGATAATAGACTCAGTCAAGGGGAGTAGTATGGAGAGTGGTATTTCTACCGCTTCTGCGGTCGATACACACGTCCTCCCGCCTACCCAGCATACCTAGAGTTTAACTTGCACTCTCTCACACAACCCCAGTTTCCGGGCCAGGGCGGATACCACTGGGCATTTCTCAGAGTGAGCGGGCCAGACACTAAGAAACGGCTCTTGCGCCACGGTTCGGAGAGAAGTACCAGATTGGCGTGTGTTCGGATTCGTCGGTGCGGCAAAGTTGAGGCGTCCTGCCGGTGTTGAACTGGTGTTTTTGTCCCTCGTTTGGATTTCACAAACGCTTCATTGACGCCCATAACGCTCCCGTCGGTGCCTCTTCGGTCGTCGCTTAATCGCCTAACCTCAAGCGCAGAGGTGTACCGCCGACGAGTCAGACATGTCGAGCGAGCAAGCAACAACCCCAAATACGCACATACCTTGGTATGAACGTGTAACTGTTATCTTGACCACTTCCCCGGTGAGCTCCAATCCATCGACGGAGTTCCTCGAGGAGGTCTTCAAGTCATTCTTGCTCGTACCAGGGCTGGTGCATGCTCGCAAGCTCATTGTGTGTGATGGTGTCAAGGTGACCGAGCAGGGTAAGCCCCTCTGGAAGTCAGGTCGAATTACACAGGATCACGTCGAACGCTATGAAGCCTACAAGCAGCGCATTCGTGACTTGATTCGGCTAGCGAATCCCACAAACGAAAAGGAATGTGAAGTACTTGAAAAAGTGCTCAACTCCAGACACTCGCCGGTGCCCATCACAGTAACACTGAATGGTGTGAGTATTCAAGCGGCTGACCCAGCCGCTATTCGTGCTCTGACAAATGCGGAGTTAGTCGAATTGCCCACAAGGCATGGATTTGGCTTTGGGGTACGTGCCGCGTTGCAACACGTCACGACAGAATATGTCCTAGTGATCCAGCACGATAGGAAGTTCGCCCGGCCAGTCGATCTTAAACGTCTTGTCCGCGATATGGACCTTCATCATGCTCGCTACTTGAGTTTCGTCCAGCGGTCACTCACAAAGGATAGCTTGGTATACAAGGCACTGACTTCTACTCAGGAAACTGGCGCCGTTGGTCGGCTTCGAAAGCATTGGTCGACATATAATGGACCCAAGGCTCCTGAGGTAGGTGCGGTAGTCGAGTTCCCAGCGTCCGACACATACCTCGAATCGGCTGAGTATCCAACCTCGCCCATCCAGGTTGCAAAGGAGAGCTTCAGAACGATCGCTTTATCGCGTATGAAAATGCAGCCAGTCGATGGGCTCACTCTGCCTTCTGAGCCTAAATGGCCAGAAAAGATGAAAGTTACATACCCAATGCCCCCACCCAAGTACCGATTTCCGGATTGGTCGGTCCTTCCCTGCCCACCCTGTTTAAAAGTTGATGATCCGCAGGGTAGCGAAACCAACTCCGAACGGGATGATGTAGTAATTGAGACAATCCCCTCAGATAATAACCCCCTGATCGCGAAATTGCCTCGGGAAGTTCCCATTCAAAGGCATCTCCCTCTTGAGTACCAGAATAGCTACTATCTCGCATCTCCGTCATACTATCGCCCTTACCCTGTGCACTTTGTATTGCTTACCTCTGCATTCACCACGCGGTACGCGATTCGCGCTGCTGGTGCGCGACGGCATTTCCCCTTAGAGCGCGCCGCTCTCGCGTGCCACAACATGCAGCAGCATGTAGTTCGGCAGCAGTTTTCAAAACAACTTGGCCCAGAGGCAGCCGTTTGGGATCATCTTCCTGATCCCTACGACGACCCTGACGCGTCTGACGATCCAGTTATTGTTGAGAGCAAGGATGGTGCTGGAAAGTTCACAGGTAGGATACCAGCAGTTGAAGATGCAATCAGGGCAGGTGTCGAAGCGGCTCAAGACGGTAAGCTTTCGCGCCCAGCTACTGCGCACTTGGAACCTGGAGGTATTTTAGATGAGTCTGCATACTCCAAGTTTCCAGCACATCACTCCGTATTCGCTCAGCAGCATAGCAACGGAGACGTGGCTGAAATGCTGACACCAAGACTTATTCCGCTTCTCCAATGGTATGACAGCACCCATCTTGCAAGAACCGAGTACTATCGCTGCGTAGTGTTCGATAGGAAGGATCGGCGTGAAAGCGACAATATGGAACTTGTGCGTTTAGGAGACTTCCCCGAAGACCGCCTGGTCCAGTATCACAATGGCATGTATCGCTTTGCAGAAGACCAAATCCGTGCTCGGCATCAGCAATTACAAGCTCTCGCAATCCAAGCAGCCCGTGGAGAGCTATCTTGTGGTTCAGAGAATGCAGAATGCCTTTCTTCTTTCTCCAGTGATTTGTCGAGCCCCGTACGACCAGGAGACTCCTTTTCAAGTACTACCCAAGCCGTGTCTGATACGGCAGACAGTGATAGTATGTCCTGTGTACCAACACCATTACCTTCCCGACCAGTATCCCCATCACCAGCCGCTTCGTCACCACTTCCGACATCACTTCCCTCACCACCTCATGCGGCAACCACCTTGACATCCGATGAGGGCCAAAGCCACACCGAAGGGGAGGACCGATTCGACTACAGCACAGAGTACCGAAAAGCCTTGGTCAAAGATACGTTGTCGCTTGGGCATAGAACTGCCATTCAACACTCTCTAGACTCACCAGAGAAGGTGATGTGTTTCAACTTGTGCGAGTTTGGAATGTGGCTTCTCGAAGATTACGATGGTGCATTGTATGAACAGAGTACATCTATCCCTGGTCTCGATTGGCAGACTTCAGTAATGTCTGAAGAGAGCTTCCAGGGTAAACCTGTATTCGAATCACCTAAGGGTATATCATATCGCCCGTTCTGGTGTTCTGAGACACATTGGCCCCAAGACGCTGAAAGCGAAAAGGATCCACTTGCTAACAAGAGTGCAGGTCCTATCGCTCAAACCCATAGTGATAATTCGGATGCTATGATGAAAGCATACGTAGAAACCCCAACTGTTGCTGCGTGCGTTGCGCACTTGAACGGTCATACCTATGTCGGTCGCTCGAACAAGCGAGAGCTATTCAAAGGGGCAAGGTTGAGTGCAGCTACGAGAGAGGATATGCAATTAGACGAAGCACACGTGAGAGCTTGGCTTCAAGAAGTGAGATCTCGCATCACGACTTGAGTGGCCGCCAGCAGATATCATAAACGAATCTGTCTTGTATGTCTTCGTGGAAATTCACAAAGCGTTAAGGCAAGATGCGGGAATAAATAATGAGGTCTGTGAGAATCCATGCTGCAAGGCCTACGTCGACCATAATACGACAAATGATGTTTCTTCGATGTAAAGTGCTCTGCAGGTTCAATTGCACTTGAGAAACCCATGACATGGCAAACTAGACACTTGCAGACACATTGGGCTATCCATAAGCAGTAATGAGGTGTGTTGACACAAATTGATGGAACGCAAAGGAACTTGACAACAATGGCAGCCTCAGGACACAGTGGAGAGGCAGAAATTTGTGAGATTAGCTACTCACAGTCAGTCATTTGGGCTGATGTGGCAAAGTAACATTTGAATTGCAACGGCATAGAAACGGGCGCTTGATGCACTTGAATGTAATTGATTTGTGACTGGAAAGTGCTTATTCCTTGACCTCGGGAACCTCCTTGACATCGTCCTCCGGCTTTGCGAAGGCCTTGCCGACATAGTCTTCACCGCGATAAGTCTCAAGGAAGTCATTACGAGGAACAAACTGAATGCACTGTGGCGCGGGGCAGACAGACTCGCAAATACCACATCCTGTGCACTTGTCCTCCTGGACGCGCGCAATATGTGTGACCTTATCGAAAGTAATGGCCTGATAGGCATTGTCATTGCAAGCCATGTAGCAGCGACCACAATTCAAGCACAAGTCCTCGTTAATCAATGCCACGACTTGTTGAGTACGTGACATGTGGGTGTGCTCAACTACTTTAGAGACACCCTTACCCACTACGTCCTTGATTTGCGGAACTTCGACTCGAATGACGTCAAGCTTCTCTTCAACTGGATCCTCAATTTTCCAGACTTTCAAGCTCTCGCTGCGCCGTGCGCGTGCCTCAATCTCGTATGGGCCGAACTTAGCCTCTACACCACGGAAGGCTTTATCTTCAGTGTAGTGGGGATTCTGGAAGTCCCAATTCTTAAGATCCTTGCGGCCCTGGAGGTACAACAAGGTCTTAAGACCTGAGACGAAATCATCGATGACAGAGAAGTCCTGGTTCATGACAGCGGTACAGACCTGCAGAAGGGGCGCACCTGCGTACAAGAATTGAAGCGCGACATCTGCCGAGTCGATACCACCGGTAGCCATAATCGAAATATCGGGATACTTCCTGTGAATCGCAGTGACAGCTCGGAGGGCCAACGGACGAATGTTTGAGCCGCAGAGACCGCCATATGAAGACAGCTTCTGCTTGCCAACGCCCCAGCGCATCGCATTCAAATTGGAATGGAAACCAACGAAACCGGAAACAGTGTTAATAGCAGCAACACCGGTAGCACCTGCATCCTTGGCAGCCTTGGCAATCACAGTAATATCTGTGATATTAGGAGTCAATTTGGCATAGACTGGAATCGTAACTGCTTCACAGACCCAGCCAACAGCCTCGCGTACCTTGTCAGGGTAGACACCGAGCTCGAGACCCATACCTTGCTCATGCATACCGTGGGGGCATGAGAGGTTCATCTCGATCATATCGGCACCTGCAGCCTGCGAGTTGCGGGCAAGCTCTTGCCAATCCTCCTTGCTGTGACCAGCCATAATCGATGCCACAACCACGTGCTTGGGGTACTGAGCCTTGAGTTCGCGGATAGCGGCGTACCAGTAATCTGCGAATTTCTCCGAGATCAGCTCGATATTCATCCAGCCAGCCTTGTGGACAGCAACATCGGGGGCGCCCTGAACAGAGGACATGATTCGAGGTGAAACGTTCGTGACCATATCCTTGTCAGTCGAGAAGGTCTTCGTGACTGCGAAACCCCAACCAGCCTCGAAGGCACGTGCAATCATCTCCTTGCTAGTGGTGGGGGGCGCAGACGCCAGACCGAACGGGTTGGGGAACTTTACGCCTGCCACCTCGACCGACAGATCCACATCGTCGATAAGTGTGTGGAACTTGGGTAGCTGAGGCACAGCGTCCGTGGGGATACCACGAAGGAAGCAGTGAATACCCCAAGCAGCGTTCTTACCATCGTTGACGGAACCGACGGTGGTGGTTGCGCCAATGACATCACCACCTGCAAAGATGTCCTCAACCGCCGATTGACCGTACTGAGAGACAGCGATTTGGCCGTTCTTAGTTACCTGCAGAGGAGCAAGGGCCTTGCTGAGCAAATTACCATCTGCATTTGCACCAAATGCGGTGATGAGAGTATCGCACTTAAGTCGGATGAACTGATCGGGGTCAGTTCGGTAGACACCATCAAGTCCCTTCTCCTGCTTGTAGAACTCCACAGCTCTGATCTTGCCTGTTGCCTCATCAAGAATCACTTGCTTAGGAAGACAGTAAGGAATAAAGTCAACCTGCTCGTGCATCATGTGCTCGATTTCTTCAGGCATTGCACGGAGATCGCAGGTATTCTTACGGAACACAAGGGTAACGTGCTCTGCGCCACAGCGGAAGGCACTCTGTGCACAGTCTGCGGCGACATCACCACCACCAAGAACGACGACGCGGCCAGAGAGTTTGGGAAGTTCGGTAACGCCCGTCTTCTTAGCAAGGCCGGCCTTGCTTGCATAACATGTGATGGGAAGGAAGTCCTTAGAGGTCCAGAAGCCATTTTCGCGTGTAAGACCATTGAATTCAGGAATTTCGACAGGGAGTTGGCGACCAACACCAACGAAGATTGCTTTGAAGCCCTTCTCCTTGAGTGTGGCGTAGGTGAACTCGCGCTCATTAGTAGGGTTAGCAACCAGTTTGTAGCCATAGTTGATCTTGACGCCGAGGGACTGCATCAGTTGGACCTCGTACTCGACGGCATCCCACTCACAACGGAACTGAGGAATTTCGCTTGCAGAAAGACCACCGCCATAGTTCTCCTTCTCGAAAACCTCAATGTTCTTATAGCCAAGACGTGCGAGATAAGTAGCGCAGCCGATGCTGGCAGGGCCGAGACCAATGAGTGCGATCTTGTCGTTAAAACCCTCGCTGGAAGCGACCTCAGGAGTCAGCGTTGGAGCAAGTCCCATCTGTCGGAACTTCTGAATGGCGAACTCCTGCAAGCCGCTGATATTGATGGGGCCATTTGCGCTGTTAGAAAGATTGCAGCAACCCGTGCAGAGGTCGGAAGTAGCACAAACCTGACCACAGGTCAGGCCGCATGGATTATCAGACAGAATGATCTTAGCGGCTCCGTACCAGTTACGGTTGGCAATGCATGCAATGAAAGCCTTAATGTCAATAGCGGTCGGGCAGCCCTTCTGGCAAGGTGCATCAGCGCATCGCAAGCAGCGAGCGGCTTCTCGGACAGCATCTGCCTCCTTCATGGTAGTGGGCTTGATGTCCCCGAAATCGTGGAGAAGCTCATGCTTCTTGGTATTTCGCTTAATATTACGCTTCCAGTGACCCTTCTCACGGAGCTAAAGGGGGAATAAGGGTGAACAAAGCGCAAAATGTGCGGTGAGTCCACTACTAGGCAATTGACATCACATCTGCAAGCGTCGGCGGGGACCATGATGGCATTTGCGAATCACTCCACACGCGTAAGAAACAAGCAAAGCGTGTACTGTCTGCAAAGCATGTACTGTTTGCAAAGCATATCATAGTCTCATCGATGCTCGACGTACATAGACCTCCGTAGGACGCAGATTTGCGTATGGCTTGACCGTTGGGTTCAGATCGTAGTGCTCAGGCTCAGCATCGTGGCGGGCGTGGACAATGGGCAGATCTTCAATATCATCGAGGCCACCACCGAGCTTCTTTGTGGCGAATTTCTATATTACAGAAGAGATGACGCAGCATTGACGCGAAGATGAGTGGAGCACAGGATTAGGAACTGATTGGTCAATCACACCTGAAGGGGCGGATAGCGCACAGTCCGCTGGAATGTGTTACGGTTTCCGAGCCAAAATGTTGTAAGAGATGCCGAAGCGCGTAGATTCACGGTCATGTTGGCAATCCGGTGGGGTAGAAGCTGTACGTACTGCTGCGAACTCGCTCGTTCGGGTGGTCGCTCGTTTGGATTCGGCCTGGTTCGAGCCACTATTGCAACAGCTCATGTCTATAATTCGTAAAAAACGATGCGTAAATGAGGGTAACATAACGTTTTACACGTGTTCAGTCAGACATTTTCACGGGTTTCCGGGTCAATCCCGTGGAAATGGCGGAAATACCCCCAGATTCGAGGCTTCTGTTTCGTTCAAAAATAGTATCCAACCGTCAACACCTCTTCGTTCGATTTTTAACATGCCTCTGAGACCCCTTCTGGTGTGATAGTTGGATATTATCATAGAGAACCTGTTTACATACGTTATGAATTCGGTATCACACGCAAATATCCCTCACAACGCGCGAAATTTGACTTAAATACGGGATTTCTCGCCTTGCTTGGGCATCAATTAATTTTGAAGTTGGATGGATCGCAGGACCGATCCGTCCTGGCCCAGAAATCGCGTTGAGTAGTCGTTACCTACTTGCACCCGATAAGCCGAGTGGATCGCCTCGAGGGCCTTTATTAACACGCTAGCGACCGAGTCCTTGCTTCTCTGCATCGTCTTGTGCACACATCTGAGCGACCTACCATGTCAGTCCAGTCCCTGGGGTCCCTAAGCGAAATAGTACCAAAGGTAGGTGCTCTGAATCTGAGTTCTCAGAGCCGGTCCTGTCATGCAGAGAGCAAGTCGAGTGGCGTGGTCTTGAAGAGAGTCGGTTGTTAGGATCCCTTCTATGGTAACTCGTGGCTTTAGCGATCAAGGCGCTATGTATACTTGTGCAAAGCTCGCAGCTGTCAATTTCCCGAATCGAACTGCCACGAGGAATTTGGGCTTTGGGTGAGACATCTCTGCGGAAGGCGTGAGCAAGAAGTCAAATGGGTAGTGCAGCGTACCTGGATACATCTAACCACCGATGATCCCACGGAGATCATGGCTGGACGCCAGATCCTGGGATAGAGTTTGCAGTAGCCGGCCGCGTACGAAGAAAAATCGTTGAAAAAATCCAACCTGAAACGGCAATTAGGGTGCTAGTTTTAGACCACTCCAGCGGATGGGTGATTGAGTGACGATGCCATGACGAGTCTGACTATTCCCCCAGGATGTTGCGCTATATTTTAGCTGCGGTGCGCGGCTGCAGTCCTTGGATCATTGAGGAAATTTGGTTGCGATCGAGCACACCGCTCCGTTGTTCGAACATTTTTAAGTTTCTTCCGACGTGTTGCCGCTGTGAATAGCTTCGACGTTAAATATTTCGCCTCAAAGCCCCGCCCTGCATTGCCTGTCCCAACGGTTGTTCCCCACTCGGCCCTTGTGTAGACCTTTCCATGTCCACTTCCAACCCATTCCGTACCGTCCAATCTGGTGAAGAGAACAAGAAGCCTCAGATTGAGAATATCTATGGTGTTATCGAAGCCCAGTGCTCCACCGAGACCATCGATGAGGTAAAGCGCTTGCTCTATGGTGAGGCCTGCGAGGACATTGCAGTGGTTCCCAAGGCTGAGGAAATCGCCAAGGCTCATGACTTCGAAATCCGAGCTTTCAAGATGAGGGCCTCCACCCCAGAAGAGCTCCGCCCACGCCGCGTCGTTCGCGTGGCGGCTGTTCAGCACCCTATCTATGCCTCCACCACTGCCCCAGTCAGCGTCCAGTACGCGGCGCTGGAAGAAAAGGTCGGTCAACTAATCGATGCTGCTGCTGCCATGGGTGCCAACGTTCTGGGTCTGCAGGAGGCATGGACATGCCCCTTCTTCTTCTGCACTCGTGAGCGACTTCCCTGGCTTGAGTTCGCTGAGTCTGCTGAGACTGGTCGATCGGTCAAGTTCTTGCAGCGTAAGGCTCGCGAGCACAACATGGTCATCATCTCGCCGATTCTCGAAGTTGATGAGACGCATGCCGACACTATCTGGAACACGGCCGTTGTCATTTCCAACAGTGGTCACGTTATTGGCAAGACCCGCAAGTTCCACATCCCACGTGTGGGTGATTTCAACGAGTCTACTTATTACCACGAGTCTACTCTTCCTCAGACGGTCTTCGAGACTGAGTTTGGTAAGATTGGTGTGAACATCTGCTATGGTCGTCACTTCCCTCAGCATTGGCATATGCTTGCTCTTCATGGTGCGGAGATTGTCTTCAACCCTTCCGCAACTGTTGATGGTCTTTCTGAAGCTCTCTGGCCCATTGAAGCTCGTAACGCTGCGATTGCCAACGGCTACTATACTGTTGCCATCAACCGCGTCGGAACTGAGCGATTCCCGAACCAGTTCACCTCTGGCGATGGAAAACCAGCCCACCATGAATTTGGCCACTTCTACGGTTCGTCCTATGTCAGCGGTCCCTCTGGCCAGCGTACCCCACCCTTGTCGCGTACTCGCGCAGGTGTTCTCATTGCTGAAATCGACCTCAACCTCATCCGACAGGTACGACAGACTTGGAACTTCCACATGTGTGCTCGATGGCCTGATTACGTGAAGATGTACACGGCACAGATTGAAACAGACTTCAAGCCTCCCATCATTCGTGACCCCCTCTTGGATTCCAAGAAGAAGGACTGCTGCAGCAAGGACTGCAGTTGTGGTTGCAAGTAATGGCGTGACAGCGACATCTCCTAGCTCCCCTAAGTACACTAGCAACTGAAGTCACGCTGAATTTAAATGTACTAACTGTGTGTCTCTTCCGAAGTCTGTTCAACCTCTCATCGGCATGTGATCTGGATGGAATGGGCATTTACTGTGATAATACATTCGGGACCAAATATCATTATTGAACGGTGGTAGATTCGACCAAAGATTCTTTTATGGCTGCATTGTGGCATGGATGCTATATCCATGACATGGAATTAGAAGACAGATTGAGTGACAATTTAACAATTGCTGTGCCTTTTGAGCGACAGTTTACAACATGGAGACAGATACGATACGATGTGCACTTCCGCTACACTGCTCATCGACCCTTCTGCGAAATAGAAATGCTGGCAGACGGAGAAGTCGACCCAACTGCCGCACTGTCTTGAGTAGTAGTTCTCCGGACCCGTTTCCGTGAATTGTGTTGCGGGTGTGGTTCCCATTGAATCAAGCTCGGTACAAGCTCCAGCTCTTTAGATTTACAATGGACAGCTATTAGAGCGTCCACAATCTTGGGTGATGCGTCGACGTAGTGCTGACCACGCGCGTACTGCAACAAGTTTAACGAGTGTAGCGCTCCAGCGACATCTTCTTGGGTAATCGCTGTCAGCTGTGAAAGTTTAGCAACGGTCCAGTCTTTGGGTGGGATACTCGCCATTGTCTTCAGGAGAGTCTGGGTCCAATAGGCTCGATAGCTAAGCTTACCCAAATCCGAAAGCGGCTTCTCAGGCGAACCCACGCCGCCCTCCAGCTTTGTGAGCGCGTACGAAAAGTCGATCAAAAACCTCCCATAGCCCTTGCGTTGGTGTTGAGGAAACGTCAGAATGCATGCAACATTGTAGTTCTCGGTGCTCGCCTTCTCTTTCGAGAAATAGCCAACAATGTGACTTCCTTCTTCGTCGGTCTCAGTCATAACGTAGAAGTAGAATGGTTCGACGTCATAGTACAACGTTTTGTGATCGATGAACAGCTTGGAAAGCAAGCACAGACATTGGCAGTACAGCCTTTGTTGGCCGCCATCGATCTCCCATATCGAAATCTTGTCCTTACGGTAGATTTCGAGGCCAGGAGGATGCCGTGGAATGCACTTTGAGATATGGTCAACATAGAGACGTGCAGAACGCATGTACTTCAGACAGAATTCGCAAACAAATAGCCTGTGGCACTGCTTGTACTCATCTGGATACGGCGAGTAGTACCATGCATCAATCTCGTATTTGCCAAACTGCACGATATCAATGTTCTTGACTTTGGTTCGCTCCTCGTGTTCTTTTTCGAGTGCGATGTCTGCAGCATCGAGGGGGTTCGTGTCACTCACAATACCACGTGTTCGCTCACGTCGTAGAGCTGCTCGCGGTAATCGCACAGGTCCTGATAGCTTTGAGCCTGAGGCGAGTGAGTAGGCGCTCATATCCGAATACGCGATCCCACCTGCGCTAGAGGACACAGGTGACCACGACGCTGCTGCTGCAGCATTGGCGGCAGGACTGCCGGCAAACACCCATCCAGCCGGAGGTCCTCCTGTGGTTGAGGATGAGGAAAGGGCACTTGCTAACGGATGGATTGGACTCGTGGCCACTTCCGATGAGATAGTGGCTGATGTGACACCCTTCGCTCCCGATGTGGAATGAATATCCATCGACATGTGCGACATGCCCGTCGCCTCTGCAATCGCTGTGGCAGATGTGGACAGACCGCCACCCCACATTGTCCGATATCCCTGAGGAGTCGCAACCACATTGACTCCAAGGACTAGTTCGAAATTCGGATTGACAGCGACTTTAATATCATCAGCATGCACCCATCGATCCAACCTACGATTAAAGTCTGAGAAGTGAACGTAATACTCCCACCTGCGCAGAGATTGCAGTCTCTTCTTCTGATTTGAGGTCGGAGGAAGAGGTCGACCATTGGCATCGAACTTGAATTCATGCTGCTGGGCCTCAGGCGGCATGGCTATAATGTGAGGAACTGTGTCAGGCGCCGGTGGATTTAGCCCTAGCAGTGAGGGAACGCCTTCAGCTGGACGTTTGTCAACAATAACTGCTTGGCACCACAAGTTCTGCTGCCACAGGGCGAAGCAGGCTTCGCCTTCGCTCCACGTCCGAACCCAAGCATCTGCAGGATTGATCTGTTCCGTGGCGTCCATTGTCGAAGAACAGACTGGCCAGGTTCAGTCGTGTTCAACAGGCCCTAGTCGATTTTATAGCCGCTACTTCTAGGTGACCTTCAGATGTTTGATGTTGAGCTCACCCTTCTCTGAACCAAGTCTACAGCGGCTTTTGAAATGAAACACGCTTCCGCCCCGAGTTATTTGCTCGCACAATGCAACACAGAACAGGTGAGAAGTACCTTGGTGAAATAACAACGGAAAGACTCGTTCGAAGCGCTTGATTAGGCCGAACGTGCCTTCAGATGAAATGGCGCCAATGACTCAGCAGGGAACTAGGACTATATCAGGGTAGGAAGTTGGAGGTATTGATAATAGAATGAAGTGAGAAGACCGGGGATTCGGCTAGAAAAGAGAGGACTTGGTGCCTATGATGGGGAATTCATGCAAGCGCTTTGCGGCATCGCGAAAGGCAGCAAAGAGCGCGAAGTGGTACTTCCTCTGTCTCGATCGAGAGGTATCATGATTCGAATAGCCGTTAAAACGATGGCGCTGTGACCAAATATCCCGGATATAACCGCAGGTACAACGATACTATATCGGTTCCCATAGTTTTCTAACCCAATTGACAGCTATAACACTCCAATTACGAGAGGGTGATTAGTAGATTTTTACTCAAGTTTCCATTGCATACGTGTGTCGAGTTGGAGTGGCACACGGTGGATACCTGGACAGAAATGCGACGTGTATGCATGAATTGATGAGTCATTTCTGTATCCAATGATCAGCTCCATCACTAACGTCGCTTGGCCTTGCAACCGTGCATCAACGTGCTTGAACAAGTTGGTCTAAGCCTTGTTTCTCGCGTTTGATATCATTTTTGCGGGGAGAGCGAGAGGCCAGGGGCGTATCCCATCTTGTGAACGTGCTTTCCTTATACTGTGGTGATAACCCAGCATCCCCGACGACTATATGTGTGTATGGTCTGAAACGTACACTCACATCGAATCACACACTCTCCCATGCTCATCTCAGCGACGAAGGTTGGGGACCTTTAGCACCTGTGCGTTGGCCGAGCCCGCCATATTCACAATCTAGTACTCCTTTGTTGGTATTGTCCATATCCAAGGCGTTGAATTAGGCGTAGCTAACACTAGTTACATCGCTCTCGCAGTCGCTTGAGTGATCTAACACCAAGATGCCCAGACGTCTCACGAGTTCGGAACAGGGCATCTTGATCACAGCAGATGTGGCTTATTCGCTGATTGGAATCTGGATTGCTTATTTCCTTTATAAGTTGCCTCCTAGCTATGCAAGCGATCCAATTCGAAAGCACAGAAAAGTGTTCTACCTCGGTGCGCTAGGGTTGTGCATCTCTCGAATGCTGTGGTCCACCCTCATTCTCTCTGATGTACTCGGCGTACTCCCATTGCTCTTCAATCGGTTTGCATTTAGCCTATACCTGACATGTTTTAGTGCAGTACTCTTCACATGGATTCACTTCCTCAACCTCGATTACCATGCGTATTTCGTCAAGAACGAGCGACTTCTGGCCTACATCAAGCTGTTCCTGATCTTCTTTAACGTCCTCTTGTATGTTGGATCGTTTGTTGCAGCTCTGGCCTACTATTACTATGGATCAAATTATGCGCGCCGCGAAATGATATTCTTCGCTCTGGCTACATTTGTTATTGCTGCCATGTTGCTGATCAGTGGCATTAAGGTGTATTGCATGACTCGCGGAGCGCAATCGGTTCGCACTGGACAATTGCTCCTGTTCATTGCAACTCTGTTTGGATTAATGTTCCTTCGTACAGTTATGATGCTCTACCACCAAGTCACAGGCAAGTATCTGAACGATATCCTTTACAACTGTCTTTCCTATTTCGTCCCAGAGCTGGTGTCAGTGTTTGTGAAGATGCTCGTTTTTAGCACGGCACCTGAGCCCAAGGATGAGCCTACGGCCTCTCTCGCCGTTGCAGAATTGGATCAAGAGCTCGAAGCGACAGGCAAGAACCATGTGGCAATGTTTACACATAGGCCCGGCACCACCGATTCGAACTACTTGCCTCGAGACCCTAGCAGTCTAAGCACCGAAGATGCGCTCGACGACCCTAACTTGCGACATCTCAACTACCAGTATATGTATTTGGCTGAAGATCCTATGATGGTAGATGAGCTAGCTGCGGAAGGTGCTTCCCTTCAATACCGCGACCAGGTCCCAGGAGCGATGCTTCCGCAGCAGGTGGGCGAGTTGCCATTCGGATACGAAGCTATGACAATGCCTGATGCCCAGCAAGTACTCGCGATGGAAAAGCAATATCAACAGCGACTAACACCAATTTCTGCGGCAGCCGCTGCAGCCGCAGCCGCTGCAGCTGGTTACGTACCGCCCACTGTAATGGGTGTTTCCTATACGAGCATGCCTGAGGCAGGATACGAATACGCTAGTCCCAACGTAGCTGCGTACCTGGCTGCAGCGGCAGGGGCGAATCACACCGCCCCAGGGACATCGTCTGACGGCAAGCAGTAAGAGGAACAGATGCTAGAGACGAATGGGCAGGCGTAAGATATCTGTCTTGGCATTCGAACCTACTGCGAAATGTTCCACCGTGGTTGATTGACTATCCCACTTTTGTTTGCTATGTTATGCAATGCATGTTCAGTCGGCAAGTATGTACTACCTAGATTGTATATTCAGAGTCATTAGTATGTATTATCTCAATTTCACCGCCTTTTATTTTATTTTACTTCTCGATTAGTTCACATACATGCGCATATCCACGTTGAGAAAGCAGTTGATCAGGGTGTGGGAGGCCGCTGGATGGATTCAGCAGGACTTAATACGCACTGGTGTGTCTCAGTCACGGCTGCGGCTTCGGGAGCGAGATCGTGATGAGGTTGATGACCGAGAGTGCCTTTGTGTACGTGCTCGAGAGCGTGATTCGGATCGTGATCTGCCCTTGTTCCGATCTCGACTTCGACTTCGGCTTTGGTCTCGACTTTGATCTTGGCTTACACTGCGGCTCCGGCTTTCGCTTCTGCTTGCGCTTGAACTTGAAGAATACGACCGAGCCGACTCGGTTTCGCTGTAACTTGCATCGATTTCCCTATTGCGACTATGGTGACTTCGATACCTCCTGTCACGGTGGCGAGTGTCCCTACGACTGCGGCTTCGGCTCCGACGTCTGCTCGAGCTTCTACTACGACCGTGGCGGCGATCGCGACCGCGATTTCGCCTACGATTATGACTACGACTATGACTACGGCTCCGGCTCCGGCTTCGACTAGAGCTAGAGCTAGAGCTAGAGCGAGAACGAGAGCTAGAGCTAGAGCTCGGGGAACGGCGTCTGCGGTGCCTTAGCTTCCGCTCTTCTTTTTCTCTTCTCTTTGCTTCCTTTCGTTGCTTCTTCTCGAGACGACGCTGTTTTCGCTCTTCCTTCGCGCGGCGCCTTTCTTGAGCGGCCTCGAGCTGTTTCTGCAACTCGGCAGCTTGTGCCTCTTCTTGTTGTCGTTGTTCCTCGAGTTGCTTACTTTGGAGCTCAGCCAGCTTGCTGGGCACTTCGATATGATTAAAGCACTGATACGCAAGATGACCGGCATTGCCACATTTTGGACAAGCGCCTCGTGTAAATCCACCACCAGGCTTGCGCCCGCTGAGACGCTCGAGAACTTCCCGACTGCGTTGCTCTAGAAAGAAAATGACGATGTCAATCGAAGGCATATGAGCGGGTCTTCGAGCCGGGATCGCAGGATTAGTACCACAGCATTGGTGGCAGCTGGGCTGTTCACTGGCGAAAGACAGTCCACCGTCCCGCCAAAATGTGCTGACAAAGTCCAAGGTTCAGAGACGAAACAAACAAGAAAAACGAGCTAGAATACACCACGATCGCGCAGAGTATGAGATACAACAATATTAATAGCCTTATCAAGCTCTAACGTACCGAGATCTTCGTTTATATTGGACATCAACGTGGCAAGCGTGGAGTTCTCAATTGTGCAACCAGGGTTAGACCGCTCGGAAGAATCTGCCTGTAAATTACTCTCAAAGTTTGATTCCGGCCAAAAAATATGGAGCTTTCAGGATCTCTTTAGCTCGCGCTTCTGTATCACTTCCACACAAATTCGCTCCCTAGAGTGACGTAGGTAGCGAGCTACATACATGCTTGGAAAAATTGCTTTGAGTGACGAGTTCAACTGTTTCAGCTGCGGGTGGATAGGAAACCGACCGAACAAGCTGGAAGAGGCTAAGTAACAGAAGAAAAGGAGAACTATATGGCGTAATTTCGAGTGCTGGCTGCAGTCTGTTTGAGCAGCAAGTAATTTATCCAAGTATGGAATGGATCTAAGTCATTATACAACAGGGAGAATTCTGCATTACCCCGCGACTATATCATCAAATTTGCGTGTTTCCCCCAATTTCACTTGTCCTTCCTGGTCTGGGCCGCATAACTCAGGCTTTTTGGCCAGAAGTGTACGGCTTAGCATCGGATCTATCATGCGCATCGGATGCCTCATTGTGTGTAGATTGTATTCCTATCCGACACCTCCCTCATCCGCTGACCCCCCCATCCACAAAACCGAATTTTTCTAGGCGTGCCAAGCGCGTGGCTGTGACATGGGTAACAAACCATCGGGCGGCGAAAGCAGCGCCCAAACTACGAGTACGTGGATGATAGTCTTATAATGCATACTGCTGCATCTTGGCATAGCTTTGCGCCGGGACTAAAGAACACCGGTGTGTTTCACGCGGCGAAGAGTGTATGAAACGCATACCACCGAGAGTGGCCGTGGCAAACGTTCATTGCAATCTCGGCCATGGTAGCGACTCGGCTTGGAAACCGGCTGACCCAGATTCGTCATCACGTGAATTGACCTCCAACACTATAGATGGTTCCCAAGAAACTGGCGTTTTGATGACAGCAAACCCGATCTCAGATGCAGGCCGACAGAACAAGGCGCCATCAACAGCTACAGGTAGTAGTAGCTCGAGTCCAAACGCTGCCAGCGCATCATCAAGTAGTCAAAATGCTGACGCTGCGGCATCATCAACAGCTCCATCAGTAGGAGGGGTGGGGGCCGCGTCTACAGGACAAACCCAGTCCGCATCACCAGGAGCCACCGAATCTGAAAGCCCGAGAAACAAGCCTCCTACGACAACGAGCACGGCTCTTGTCCCTGCTGCTCCTTCTTCATCCGGTTCGAGTGCAGCTGCAAGACCAGTTACCCCACGGGGAGATGAGGAGTCAACCGGTTGCTGTGGTGGTGGCTCGGAGCGAAAGGGTGCAAAGCTCAACCCTACGCTCAAGCCAAGTGACTTCAAACTGCTGAAAGTCATTGGCAAGGGTTCCTTCGGCAAGGTGTTCCAGGTACAGAAGATCGATACTGGGAAGATCTACGCTATGAAGGTGCTCAAGAAGGACCAACTCTTGAAGCGCAAGCAAGTTGCTCACACGCAAACTGAGCGCAGGGTTTTGGAGTCAATTGACCACCCGTTCATTGTCTCGCTCAGATATGCTTTTCAAACTCAGGACAAGCTGTATATGGTGCTGGATTACTTTACGGGTGGCGAGCTGTTCTTCCATCTGAAGCTCAATGGTCGATTTTCCGAGGAACTGGCTCGATTCTACGCAGCTGAAATCTGCATGGCCCTTGAGTACTTGCACAAGAACACCATTGTTTACCGCGATTTGAAACCTGAGAACGTTCTTCTTGATGAAGAAGGTCATATTCGCCTCACGGACTTCGGTCTATCCAAGGAGTCCATTACGGGTGACACTCTGACGCACACTTTCTGCGGTACACCCGAGTATCTCGCCCCCGAAGTGATCAACGGTGCCGGTTACAATCAAGCAGTTGATTGGTGGTCGCTTGGTACCCTCCTCTACGAGATGCTGGCAGGCTTACCGCCCTTCTTCTCCCAAAATGTTCACCACATGTACGAAAAGATCATGCGCCAGCAGCTCACGTTCCCAAGGTATTTCTCGCCCGAAGCTGTGTCGATCTTAACAGGGTTGTTGCAGCGTGACCCGACCAAACGCCTTGGTGCTGGACCAGGTGATGCGGCAGAGCTGAAGGCTCATCCGTTTTTTAAAGGTATCGACTGGGATGCGTTGTATCGCAAGGAAGTCACGCCGCCCTTCCGACCCTACACTCGTGACGGTGCCTTGGACACGTCGAACATTGATGAGGAATTCAAGAACGAAGTGCCCCACGACACTCCTGTCAACCCATCTGCACTTCAGACACAGATTAACTTCCCTGGATTTACATACGAACAGCCGCAGTCATTAAGCGAACAGCTCGGTGAGGATGACGGCGATGAGGGTCTACAAAAGTGACGAGGTCTCCGAATGCCTTCTTAGGGGCGGCAACCACGCGGGTCTACTACTATCCAGTACCTTCATGGGATGTCTTGATAGGTCCCGATCCAGTCATTTCTAACTTAACGCTACAACAAAGCTAGCGAGGCGGTTGGATCTTCCTCATGGGTCAGGACTCATATTCGCTTCGATCGACCTTCCTAATCACAACCTACGGATAGATTTTAGCTTCCATGGCATGGGCGCACATCGCAAATGTACATGAGCATTTAGGTCTCTTTCGCTTTATTTGATTTAGTTTAGGAATGGCTTCTAGCGCATCTGCGCGATCTAGGTTATTTTCACCCCAGCCTCTACTACCTCTTGTTTGGTTGTATGCCTCTTCGTACTAATTGTGGCTCTACTAGGACGAACATCGCTTACTCATTAGCCTTCAGAGGGCACCACACGATGCGTAGCAAATCCACGTTATATCTCCAACGTCCCACTGTCCTTCACACCTCAGTGTATGCTTCTTTCTCAAAGCCTGGTGACTGAAGTCGACGAATGTTGGTTCGTGGTCTATCGTTCGTGGGTCGCCTAGTTCTCTACCCCTCACACAGGTCATTCCTTTTAATATCTCTGATATTTGAACTAGCTTTGCCAATAATGCGCAAGTGACAGCAAAGCGACTGCGAGGTCGCCGAACGCGAAACGCCGTTTGCAAGCAACTAGAGCAACACTGCCCGTCAGTATGCCCTGGACTGAAGCCATCGCTCGTTATGTAACCACTGCTTCGAAGTTCTTCATGCTCATTTGTTGATTAGTGTAGTTGCGACACATACCTACAGTGAGATGTCCCGGCATCAGTTGGTGATTCCTTAGGCGACTCCTGCCCACGAATAACATGGTTTTACACTTTCCCTAGGTCTCTTTCTGCATCACCACCACCCAGCCAAGCACACTATCGACCATACTCGTTTAGATTTCTCGTTGCGTAATTACTTGCCTTATGAAGAACGATCGCATGACCACATGACCCGATGGTCCAACGTAGGCGCGAAGTACTATCTCATTGTGGCGCTTCGTCTTACAGAGCGACTTATCAGGACGTTTAATGTCTCTTTCCTTAGTCCCCTGGCACTATGGTTGCGTCTTGTCAATTGTCTTCAGCCCACACGCGTTTCTCTATCTGCAATATTCGCGTAAGCCCGCAAACCCACTCCTTCCCCCGCACTTTTCGTCCTTGTATGCCACTCCTTCGTATCGCAACTCTTCGTTAGGTTGACCTACCTTCCTAGGCCCTTTTCTACTCGTAATACAGTTCCTGAAGCACTGTTAATCGATAATCCGATGGATGTAATTTATCTAGAACTGTTTATGCTATTATACAGGTGCTTACTGCGCTACCTTATCACTAGGTGAAGTTGCTATTCTCGAAGAATACCACACGCTAGGCCATGCTGACCTACATGTAGGAAGAAAAACCAGGGAAAGAACTCCGGTCACTGCCCGCATCCGAAATATGCATCTCTGTTCTGGTTGCTGCGAGACAATACGAAGGTGTCTGGTCCATCACTACTGGCACTTCACAACTCATGCTAGTCACAATCTGATGTTACTTCTGCTGGCCCTCTGAGGGCGCAGGGGCAGCGGCGGCAGCAGCAGCAGCTGCTGCAGGCTCAGTCTTGGCTTGCCAGGACCTCTTGAACTCGGAAATTTTCTCCTCGAGACGCTCATTAGCTCGCTGTACAATAGGTGGTGCTGGCATAACGGGTGCTGGCTCTGTGACGTACTCAGCAGAACCAAAGATTTCTTGAATAGCCTCCTTGGGATAGTCGGCTGGGAAGTTCCAGGTATCCGTGAGATTGGGATCGCGCTCTGGCGCTGACGTTGCCTTAGCACCATGGCCTGCAAACTTGACCGCTGGGATCTCGGGCGCACCTGGGAACATATGCACATAAGGATGCTCATTCTCCGGGAAAACCTTGAGTCTTGACATCTGTTGCAGTTTGTGCATCGTCTTCGGAATCATACCACGGACTGCACGAAGGAGAACACGTTCAGGGCAGTTTTCTCGCCAACGATATGCGGGGACCTCCTTGAGTCCGCCCACATACCCACTGTGTTTGCGATAAATTTTCTGTGTCCACTTGTTGCCGGTAAAAACGAGGTGCCTTGCGTTGACCACAACAACTGTGTCACCCCGGTCGAGGTTTTTGTGGAAGCTTGGCTTATGCTTGCCCATAAGAATGCTAGCAAGGTGTGTTGCCATTCGGCCAACGGTCTAACAGAGGAGCAAAGGCAGGAAGGCACAGGAGTGAGTGTTGGGTTGCGGGCCAGAATGCGGAAAAATTGAGCTATTTGACAAGTGACAACCTGATCAAGCAATTGCTACTTACCTGGCCTTTGGCATCGAATAGATGCCACGTAGTTTTGATGACTTTGGACATCTAGAGCGCGCAGTATGGAGAAAAAGGCGGCGAGGGGAGGAGGTTTGAGACCGAAGTGAGTTTGCGCCTATAGAAACCTTACTTAAAAGATGATTTGCCGCGGATTAACCGTGCAAACATACACATACTAATGCTTCTTGCGTAATGCTCTGGTCACCACCCCAGGATAAACTGCATTCCTCCCAGAATCGGCGCAAAACAAAACCCATCCCAGTGTCCGAAAACGCTCTCTCGGAGCCGACTTTTCGCGTCGAGGAGATTTAGCCGGATCGGACCAAAAATTGTACGGCCCGCTTCCATTAGCGGCAGGGGAGGGCAGGCAGTTCCAGTGCAGCTGATAGTGGCACAGGCCAGGGATAGTGAGAAAGGTAACGTATGAGCCTGTGTCTGCACCAATGAAGGAATCGTTTATGTCATCGTGACGAGAAATGGGTTTGTACTGAATGATTGCGTAATGTACCGGCAATTGTTCGGACTCAATAGATGGTACACTAGGCTAGTTTACAACTTACAAATGGGGTACAGTATTTACATCATCTTTGCTGTGGGATTGGAATTGACTAACTTGCGTAGGTACAAGATTGCATCTGTTCCGTAACCGTGCATCGAAATAACGTTAAGATCTCCACCAAAGTACCTGGCAAAGAGTCTTGAAAGCGGTAGGCCGTACCCAAAACCTGCCAATGGCGCCTCAGTCAGACCGTTTCCAGTTAGGTCTTCGTCATCCAGAAGTCGCCTTTGAACGTCTGGAGCAGCAGTCGTGTGGAGATAAGTCCAGATGCGATCCATATGGCGCCGGGGAATACCTCCACCTTGATCCGAGACTTTGATAGAGAAATCATCCTTCCCTGAAACAAAGATTATATCAATCTCAGGAAGGTCGTACTTCCGGGTGGCACCATGGGTTTCCACGACAGCACGCATGCTGTTCTTCAATAGTTCAAACAACATGTGATGTAAGTGTGAGGGGATGTAGGCGATCGAGTTATCGCCTGTTAACGATGGCTCGACAATGATATTAACATCTGGAGCTAAGCCAAGCGACCGCTCACATAACCGCTTTGCCGAATCAATCGCAAGCTCGGCCGTTTCGACGGGGTCCATGCGTAATGCGACAACTCCACTAAAGCCTTCGCGTGGGTTGTGTAGGGCAATGTGTTGAGAGATCAAAAATCGGATGCCGATGCGAGACAGATAAAAGCGATCGAGGAATGAAGTCAAAAAGGGGCAATCGAAAGACCCATCCGTCGAAGAGACGAGATTATTCTTGATCATTAAAACACCCTTAGCAAGTTTCGGAACAACCGAAGAGTGTCGACGCAGGATTCGCTCAAGAAGCTGAGTAAACTCCAACTCCTGCTCCTTGTTTATCGGAGGCGGGAATGAGATCAGATCCATAAAACTATCGATATACCATTGGCGGACCTCTCGGACAGGTGGAGTACTGCTCAGACCGTACGGCAAATTTTCGAGCTCAACAACCCGTTTCGCCAAACGGATGGGCAACTCTCGGCAGAGGAACTGTGCGTTCCGAATAAGCCCTGCTTCATCTACGTGTAATCCATCTTCGATTAAGGCTCTTAGGTCAAGAGACGTAATGTCACGCGATGCAAATTGACGTAATTGTGCTGTGATAACTGAACCCTGACCTGCATACGCGGGTACGTCGTAGGATCGACGAGGATTGAAGTCAAGCGCATTCGAGCCTAAATGTGGGCCTGATGTCGTGGAGGTGGAGGCCTGCGATGTTGGAAACGATACAGAACTCGAGCTCGAGGCGGATGATGCTGCTGGTACCTGACTTACAGCTTGGGTTGGAGTTAAATTAGTCGTCACTCCATTGACTGATGCAGGTGAACTCATTGACCGAAGGGGTATAGTTGACCCAGTCACATACTGAGCAGTTCGGTTCCCGGCGGATCTCACTCTGGTTTGAGCTGAACGTATAGTAAGAAGGCAGCGTGAAACCGCCGTAGTGAACATTCGCCGAGGATGGTGGTTAGTTAGATTGTGAGCTTTTGTACCGAAATCATCCCAAGGCGCTTTCAAGACGCCCATCGTGCCAACCAGGCGAATCGAGCAGTCCTTTGGGCAGAGCCTCAACGCTAATCGCGAGCCATGGAACATCGAAGCGGCTTGGTGTGTCGGGATGGCACAATCCACGACTACTTCCAGCTATCCGTAGGTGGGCAACCGCAGTCTGTAAACCGAATGCACCAGACACGAGACCGTTTCAGATTGAAGGCCTAGTTCGAGTGCGAAAAAGCTGGATCCTGCACGATGCAGAGAATGGATAGGTCTCCAAATATGTGATTCTAGTGTCTGAGATTATGTAAATCTGGAATAATGTAAAAGCCTCTTAGAATACTCGGAAGAATCCTCGATATTAATGTGTAGACATCAAGGAATTTGAAACAATTCAAACAAGGTGGATGGAGTCAAACGGCTTCTCAAGTGCTCCATTCGTTTGTCGCTGAGTAAAACTTGGGCATATCTGACTCGAGATTCGGAATAATATGTGCATTCAAGCGTAACACTGATGCGCGGATGGACGCAACCTGTTAATTTCAGTAAACTCGAAGGACATGAGAGATCCAGGTCAGGTTTATGCTGGCACAGCACCCCAAGCCCTTTGTGCGTTGCGGGAAGCGCCATCGTGAAACTGTATGATGCAACTCAAGACGTGTCACCGTGAAGTCCGATTGGTTCCTAGAGAATGTGAACCCGTCCGTACCGTTGCTGAAGAAGTCGCAGTTGTAGCCGCATCTGTTGAGGAGCTAAGTGTGGGTGAAACATAGTGCCCTGTGCCTGGGTTTGAAGCATAGTTGGTTGGGCCTGTGCCCCCTGGTCGCCGCCGTCGCGTGTCACGCTCCCCGTGCTCACGAAGCTTCTTCTCCAATTGCTGCAGTCGCTGCTCATTCGCTGTGACCATGTCTCGAATGGCGTAGTACTGCTTGGAGTACTCTGCTGTTGTTACTCCTAGCGAGTATTGAAGGCCAACAGTGAACCTGCGCTCTAGCAAAGACAGTTGCTCTAGCCCAAAGAAAGGTAAGGCCTCGGTGCATTCTACGTTGAAGATGTTAAAGTCATCCCAAATCTTGCTGACGCAGATCAGTGCAGCCGTCACTAATGGGATCCACGTCCGTTCGGTTAGGCGTGCAGGGGTGACGCGTTGCAAGCGCTCCAGATAAATTAGCATTGTAAACATGCTGTCTGGCTGCAGTCGTAAGTGTTTGTACAGCCGGCTCAAATAGTAGTAGATATTTTCGATGTCTGCGGGGGGTAAGACTGCACGCTTTGGTCTCTGGAACAGCGTGAGAATAGAGTTGACGAAGGGCAGGGCAGGAACTTCGACGTCATATTCGGGCTTGAGGTACAGATCGATGTCGAAGTACTCATTCCATGCATGGATTGCATCCAGAGTAGGTGTGAACGCTGGTGGATTATTTGTTGGCGCGATTTGCGACGAGGAACCTGCCTGTTGCGTGGGCTGGGTGTGATGGTTATTTTGCGTGATTTGAGTGGGCTGCGTTGACTGCGATTCGTCTGGACCCGCTTGTCCTGCACTGGACGTAGACAGCAAGGCGGTAGTGGACGCGTGCATAGCCTTAGACTCGGCACCCGCCTCTGGACTGCTGCCTGTATGTGAGCCACCCGAACGGACGTCCTGTCCAAGCCCCAACGCCTTCCATATTCGCCTCTGAAGTCGCGTGAGAAGATGGACTTCTTCAAACGACTGCACGGCCTGATTGATAAGCATGACCTCTTCCTCATGTGCATGGTCAATCCACTGTTTGATTTGCATACTCGCTGCAAGAAGCAGCTGATTCATGTCGGGGCGTGGCTTTCGCGTGGCCCCAATGTTTGTCGTTGCACCACCCGCGGTGGCTGCGTTGGACATGTGACACTCAGTTGCAGTTCGATTTGTATATCAATGAAGCTTGAGATGATACCGTTAGGATGTTCGTAATCTCTATCCTAGACGAGATATCGTGATTACAACAATGTGGGTTTTTTGGGAATCCTGGGGACCAAGAAAAAAGCCTCTGCCACTAGCTCCAGAGAGTGGATTGAACGAACGATTTCGAACCAGAGGGGAGATGAGTTGTTAAGTTGCACGAGGAGCTGAAGATGCACGTCGTTATAACGAGCACGGCATATAGTGAAAGCCAAGGCGCATATGTATGAAACATAAGAAGTAGCAGTAGAAGAAGACCCCAAACATAGCGTTCAGAGTTGAGAGCTGCTCAGGAAAATGCCCGAAACTGCATCCTGAACACGTTTTAATGTATCCGAGAGGGTGTTGCTGCCTTGCTTAGCTGCAGCCTGGGCTGCAGCAAGTCGAGCAACAGGTACACGATAAGGAGAGCAAGATACCACGTTGAGCCCAATCTCATGACAGAAACTGATGGAATCTGGGTCTCCACCATGTTCACCGCAGATACCAATCTCAATATGCGGATTCACCGAGCGAGCGAGTACAACACATAACCTCATGAGCTTACCAACACCATGGCGATCAAGCGACATGAATGGGTCCTGTGCATAGATTTTCTTGGCAGTGTAATGACTAAGGAACGCGCCTGCATCGTCTCGCGAGAAACCGCATGTCATTTGTGTGAGGTCATTCGTTCCGAATGAGAAGAATTGCGCATGCTTTGCAAGTTCATCTGCCAAGAGCGCAGCACGGGGCACCTCAATCATTGTGCCCACCTTGTAATCGACTACACCGTCGGCTCCAGTCATGCGAGCGACTTTCTTGACAATGTCCGCTATGGCCTTGAATTCGGCTAGGTCACCTACCAATGGGACTTCGATGTAAGGACGAGGGCGCGCACGTCCATTGGTTTCCTTGATCAGGTGGAGAGCAGCCTCGAAGATGGCTCGAACCTGCATCTCGTTGATCTCAGGATAAACGATACCAAGTCGGCAGCCACGGAAGCCTAGCATTGGGTTGCTTTCTCGCATGCTCTCGATCTTACGAATGAGAGTTTGAGGCGGTCGACCAAGCTGGGTTGCTAGCTCCTTAATGCCCTTCTCATCGTTAGGCAAGAACTCGTGCAACGGTGGGTCTATCAGACGGATAACAACTGGAAGACCATCCATTTCACGGAGAATGCCGATGAAATCGTTGCGTTGCAAGGGCAACAGTTTGTTAAGCGCTAATTGACGCTCCTCAAGAGTGTCTGCAACAATCATAGCACGCACACTGAGGATGCGCGAAGTCTCAAAGAACATATGCTCAGTTCGGACAAGGCCGATACCCTTAGCCCCGAATGAGCGAGCCTGCCGGGCATCCTCTGGCGTATCGGCATTAGCATGGACTTCAAGCTTACTCAATTTGTCGCACATGTCCAGGAACTCACGGAGCTCGCCACCGACTTTGGCATCGACAACGGGCAGCTCACCCAAAAAAACTTCACCAGTAGTACCATCCAAGGAAACCCAATCGCCCTCCTTAATGGCAGCACCCCCTTCTATCTTAGCCATCTTTGCCTTAGCATCTACGTGCACAGAGCCTGCTCCAGCGATGCAACACACGTTCATACCACGGGCGACGACAGCTGCATGGCTCGTACGACCACCGCGAGAGGTCAAGATGCCTTCTGCGGCCGCCATGCCCGCGATATCTTCAGGAGATGTCTCTTCCCGAATCAGCACGACCCTTCGGCCCTCCTTCTTGGCAGCAACAGCATCCTCAGCGGTAAAGACAGCCTGACCGACTGCAGCACCAGGAGATGCGGGCAAACCTCTAGCAGCGACCTTCGCAGCCTTCTTAGCTTTTGGATCGAGTTGCTTGTGAAGAAGCGAATCCAGCTGTGAGGGAGTGACACGACCAATGGCCACCTCAGGAGTGATCATACCCTCCTTAACCATATCAACCGCAGCACGCACCGCAGCCGCCGCCGTGCATTTAGCGTTACGAGTCTGGAGAATATACAGCTTATTCTTCTCGATGGTGAATTCGATATCCTGGAAGTTCTTGGCATCGTTCTCAAGCAATTTGAAGATTTCATACAGCTGCTTCGTACACTCTGGGAAGGTCTTGTGCATGGCATCAAGGTAGAAGGGTGTGCGAATGCCAGCCACAACATCCTCGCCCTGTGCATTAGGCAAGAACTCGCCATAGGGTACATTCTCACCCGTCGATGGGTCACGCGTAAACGCGACACCAGTGGCACAATCCTCTCCCATGTTGCCAAAAACCATGCTTTGAACATTTACTGCAGTACCCAAAGTATGCGGCAAATTGTTCATATTACGGTATGCAATTGCGCGCGAGTTATTCCAGCTGCGGAACACTGCCGAAATAGCTTCGCGAAGCTGGATTCGGTGATCCTGTGGGAATGGCTCTCGAGCATGCTCTTGGTAAACGGCCTTAAACTGACGAACGACTTCAACTAGATCCTCGGCAGTCAAGTCAGTATCATTTTGAGCCTTCTTAGCAGCCTTTCTGGCATCAAGGGCAGCATCGAAGTGCTCCTTTTTAACACCC